>Ga0256407_10000288_pt1 | contig 124438 bp, 91 predicted proteins | sample RumenRJG_04DNA_FD_193489 | JGI IMG/M metagenome (GOLD analysis project Ga0256407, IMG submission 193489) | Bovine rumen microbial communities from Lethbridge, Alberta, Canada - RJG_04 | ecosystem: Host-associated > Mammals > Digestive system > Stomach > Rumen | place: Canada: Alberta... | reverse complement strand
AGAAATAGAAGATCAGACGTTTGGTCTTCTTCTCATTTTCCTTTGGGGACTCTCCAAACGACGGAAGCGTCGGAACGCAGGCTGCAAGCATTCCAAGGCCCATGACCTTGAGTGCTTTTCTTCGACTAATAGGTTTGTTGACGTTCATAGGATAACTTTTTTATGATTCTTGAAATAGATGCCATGTGTAGGGTTCTGTACCCGCTGTCCATTCACCGAGTAATAGGTTCCATCTTCCGACCCATTGCTTTTCACCTCCTTGATGGCTGCGGAATTATCCAGCGACAAAATTACGCCGATATTACTTTCCCCTGCTTTCAGGAAAGTGCGCAATTCGCTCTCCGAAAGACCGTCAATCTTGCCCAAGCGGGTGTAGCTCCATGAGTTGGTGCCAAAGAAGAGACAGAGGTTACTGCCGTTGTAGAGGATGACATCGCCCGGCTGGGCTGTCGTTTGCTGATCGCTCTCAGGCAGAGAGAAGCCCAATGGCCCCCAAATCTCAAAGCCGCCACTGCTGTTGAGTGTTATACTGACTGGTGCCTGCTGCAACTTTTCAACCAAAGCCTGCTTGGCAGCATTTTCTACGAGAGTCACGCTCTGCGTTTTTCCGTCGATGGTGATATACATTTTGTTCGTAGTAGTTTGTCCTTCTGTAAAATTCAATGTCTTGAGCCATTCCTCGATAAGCGAGGCAGTGTTTCTGCGGTTCGAGTTGTTGATCCACAATGCATCGCCCATCCATGATGCCTCTGGCACAAGTCGCTTTGCATCGCTGACCACGCCGCTGATACCACTGCTGGCGCTCGACACAATCATACTGAAACTCTTGCCCGCCATCTGCGAGCCAGCGCCGAACAGGTAGGTCTGCATGATAGCTGCCATCTGGCTCCACCACAGGGGTGTAACAACAATGATGTTCTGATAGTCGCTGAGCGATACCGTGACAAGATCGATGGCAGGATAACTGCTGGCATCGTTGGGATTTGCCTTGATGGCATTCAAGAGAGCCGTACCGATTGCATAGCCATTTTCCTCGTATTTCTGACTTTTGTCAACGGGCGTAATCTCGACCACATCGGCCTCTATCTGCTTCGTAAGTTCAGTCACGATGCTGCGACAGTTGCCAGTATAACTATAGTATGCGACAAGTGTCTTGCCATGATTGGCCGTGGTCGTCTCAGCCTTCATCTCAATGTCCGAAGAACAGCAGGTGAACAGCAATGCTGTTAAAACCAAAAATATCTGTTTCATATTCTAAAGACTATCCTTCAAAACTTGTACAACCTCGTCACGATTCAGAATGTAGTAGCCACCTTGGCAAATCGGGCAAGCATCGGCCATGCCTTCGATCTGTTCAAGCTTGGCACCACAGTCTGTGATGTTCATGGCCAGGCCAAGTTCGCGCATCCACTGCTCCATCGTCTCCAGACCTTCCATGGCAATCTGCTCGTCGGTCTTGCCCTCAGCGCTGACATTCCAAACACTGATGGCCAGGCGCTTGAACTTCTGCACGGCATCGGGCGACTTGCTGATGAGCAGACGATAGTATGCTCCGCTGACGGCAGCAAGCGTATGTCCGTGGGTGGCATCGGTAAAGGCAGCCACAGCCTGCCCCAGCATATGAACCATCCAGTCGGTGGCCTTGCCGCGATCGATGAGGGTGTTCAGTGCCCAAGTAGCTGTCCACATGATGTTCGAACGTGCCTCGTAGTCCTCGGCATTTACCAGTGCCTTGCGCGAGCTGACGATGAGCGAGCGCATCAGACCTTCGGCGATGTAATCGCTTGTATTGTCGTCAGTGCCGGAGAGATACTGCTCCAGGATATGGCTCATGATGTCGTAGATGCCGGCTACCATCTGATACTTGGGCACAGTGAACGTGAAGCGTGGGTTGAGGATAGCAAAGTCGGGGTTACGGAAGTTGTAGAACATCTTGCGGTTCTCCGAATGACTGGAGATAACCGAGCAGCTGTCCATCTCCGAACCCGTGCCCGCCATGGTGAGCACGCAGCCCACAGGAATCCAGCGACAGGTCATCGGCTGCCAGTTCTTGAAGTAATACTCCCACGGATCGCCATCGAACCATGCGCTACCGGCCACGGCCTTGCAATAGTCAACGGTGGAGCCACCGCCCACACCAAGGATGAAGTCCACCTCTTCGCGGCGAGCCAGATGAGCGCCTTCGAGCACCTTCTCGATGGTAGGATTCGGCATTACGCCTACCAGCTCGACCACCTCACAGCCCGCCTTCTTCAGTTCGGCCATCACGAGGTCATAGATGCCGAAGCGCTTGATGCTGCCACCTCCGTAGCAAAGCATCACCTTGCGACCGTAGTTCTTCAGTTCTTCACCCAGTTTATTCAATGAATCCTCGCCGAAGTGCAGCTTCGTGGGATTGTGGAAAGTAAAATTGCCTAACATACTATTATCGTTTTTAGTTTCTGGGTGCAAAGGTACACACATTATTTTAAAATAATAATACACAAATCGACTGAATATCTACCAATTTCGCAGAAAAAGCAATTTTTCTTTATTTTTCATACCCTTTTTTACTTATTTTTCTAAAAAATATCGTATCTTTGCAGCGCACATTTAGACAATATTGCTATCGTTATGAAGAACATCTTGAAATTAGATAGCCCTAACGACTATGCCCAATTTGTGGAAGCCCCCGTACTGCACCCGCTGGTCAGCATCGTCCACTACGATGAGCTGGCTCCCTTCCGTCACAGCCTGAACAACTACGGAGTCTACGGGCTCTTCATCCAGCGTCAGTTCCCCAGGATTCTCTCCTACGGAATGAAGACCCTGCAGGTGAGCGATGCCTCGATCATTGCCGTTGCCCCAGGACAGATTGGTGGACTTGAGGACAACGGCGAACGTATCTCCTTGTGTGGATGGGTGCTTCTGTGGTCGCCCGAACTGCTTCATGGCTCTGACCTGGAACACCACATGGACCGATTCCAGTATTTCTCCTATTTCTTCACCGACTCGCTGCGGATGGAGCCTTCCGAATGGCTCTGTATCACGCAACTCCTTGCCCAGATGCGTCAGGAATTGATCGAACATGAAGATTCACCTGCGCTCAGAAGCATCCTGCTGGGCTATCTGCGACTGATACTCGAATACTGCAATCGCATCTATCAGCGCCAGCTCTCACAAGAGGACAAAGGCAGCAGCGATCTGCTGAAACGCTTCCATGCCCTGCTCCAAAAGTATTTCCGTGAGAATCGGCAACTACGGTATGGACTACCCTCCGTCGCCTATTGTGCTTCCGAACTGGCCTATTCGCCGCGTTACTTTGGCGACATCATCCACAAGGCTACAGGCGGTACGGCCATCGGATACATCCACAACTACGTCATCAACCAAGCCAAGAGCCTACTGATGAACGGGCACAACATCAGCGAAACCTCACACCTTCTCGGCTTTGAATTTCCCAATCATTTCACTCGCCTCTTCAAGAAGATAACAGGACTCACGCCCAGCGAGTTCATTGGGAATACGTAGTGCATTTTTCTCGAATTCGGAGATAGAACAAAAAGTACGAGATTGTGCTATCGCATTCGGAGATAGAACAGAAAAGTACGAAACTGTGCTACCGCGTTTGGATTTTCTACTTCGTTGATAAGTTAAAATCGAAGAAAAATGAGAAAAATTTTGGCGGTGTCGAATAAAACGCGTATCTTTGCACACGAATATAAATTCAACCCTCAAGGTTTTTTTTAATATTTAAAGGTAAGAAGACTCTCATCAAGTAATTCTCTCCCAATTATTTTCATATAACCACACAAAGTAAAACAATGAGTAAAGGACTTCTAACTATTTTGGTAGCAACCGCCATGCTAGTGGTTCTACCTTCCGACGCTCAGGTAGCGAAGCAGTCTTTCAAGAAAACTGCAACCACAGTTCAAACAGCGACCGTGAAACCTGACGTGAAGGACATCCATAAGAAATGGACAGTTCAGGAACTGCAAACCGCCAAGCAAGCGGGTGACAAGCAGACCCTGATGAAGCAAAAGGAGAACAGAATCAGGCCTCAAGGGCGTAAGAGTTTCGCCCCACGTAGGGTTGACATCACCGAAGCAATCCCAGTCACGGTGCCCTACGAGGCCGATTTCTCCACATCAGGAGAAGCGATGGACGAAAACTTCATCATCATCAACAACAATGAGGACCTAAGCGATGGCGAACCATGCACCTGGACATGGAGTGCCGGTAATGGCGCCTACTATGTCTACAACGTGGATGGCACGACACCAGCCGACGACTATATGGTACTGCCCATCAACTTGGAAGGCGGCAAAACCTATGATGTCTCCGTGAACGCCGCTTCGTGGAACTACCCGGAGGAATTTGAGGTAGTAGCAGGAACGGAATGTACGGCAGCAGCCCTAACGACTGAGATTATCGGGAAGACCATTCCCGAAAATGATGCCGCCGACTACAGCGGGACCTTCACCCCGGCAGCCGATGGCGTTTACTATATCGCTATCCACGCCATTTCTCCAGCCGACCTGTATATTCTGAGCGTCTATCGCTTTAGCATCGACGTTGCTCCCGATGCGGCAGCGCCAGAGGCTGTCAGTGACCTAACTGCCGTACAGGTGCCCCACGAACTGAAGAACGTCATTACTTTTACCGCGCCAACAACGACAATCAACGGCGAGGATTTGACTGAGAACCTCACCATCGACATCCTTCGCAACGGTGAAATTGTAAAAAGCCTTGAAGGAGTAGCTCCTGGCTCGGAGCAGAGCTTCACCGACGAGGTGGAGGCCGAAGGTGCCTACCGCTATCAGGTGGTTGCCGCCAATGCTGCCGGACAGGGACGCAAGAGCGACATTATCACGGTCAAGGTGTCCATGCCTCAGGATGTGCCTTACGTTGTCAATTTCACCGACGAGGAAGCGTTTAGCAGTATGTTGGTCATCGACAACAACCAGGACGGAACGACTTGGGAATACGGTTCCTACGAAGAAGCAGCCCAATTCCGAGCAGACGGAGACAACGATAGCGACGACTATCTCGTCTCGCAGGCACTGCGTACGGTGGCTGGCAAAAAATATGATGTCACTGTCCGTATTGCCGGCAATGCATTCGATCCTGAAATCTTCGAGGTGGTGGCTGGCTCTAGTGCCACGGGCGAAGGCTTGAACATCAGCGTCATCCCGTCCACCGAAGTAAACTCAGATGCATACATCGAATACACGGGCTCGTTCGTTGCCGCTACCGACGACTATTACTATGTGGCTGTACATGCCCTCTCGAAGGCCAACACGTATTACCTCTATGTATCGAACATGAGTGTCGAGTTGGGTGCGGAGGATACAGCTCCAGCCGCTCCATTGGTGGAGGCAACGGCAGGTGCTGAAGGTGCGCTGAATGCCACCATCCAGGTGACAGCTCCCGACAAGTCCATCGAGGGCAATGCACTTTCAGCCATTTCCAAGATTGAACTCTATCGCGACGGAGAACTGATTGATGAGAAGAGCGACATTACCCCTGGTGCTGTTGTCACTTTCACCGACGAGAACATCGAGACATCTGCGCTCTACGTTTACCAAGCCATGGCTTACAATGAAAGTGGCAAGGGCGAAAAGAGTGAAAAGACAGCCGTTTATATCGGTATCGACCAGCCTCTGGCTCCTGAGATCGTCGAAGCTGTTGATTCCCCAACGTCGGTTGACCTTAGCTGGAGTGCTGTTGGCACCGTTGGTATGAACGGCGGTTATGTCAATCCTGACGATGTGACCTATAATGTTTGGGACATTGACGTATCAGCCTTCTTCGTATTCTTCAATGATATGATCACTAGCGTGAAGGGCCAGACCTCCACTTCCTTCGATTATAATGTCGATGAGGGTGACCAGCAGGACTACAAGTACTTTGCCGTACGTCCTGTCAACAATTCGACGACAGATGAAGACAAGGCCGACTGGAATGCAGCAGGTGTCTTTGTAGGCAAGCCTTACGATTCGGTTGTCGAAGGTTTTGCCGACGAGGAACTGCATTACTTCTGGGAATCCGATGCTTCAGTAGCCGTTACCAATTATGCTTCAGATGAAGATGGTGTAGCATTGGCTCTGCTCGCCGATACCCCTGGACAGAAAGCCTTCGTCTCAGGCAAGCTCAACATCAAGGATGCCGCTCAACCCATGCTGATCTTCGATGCACTGAATGCAAGTAATATCTCGACACTCTACGTGCTGGGAAGCGCTGACCAGGGTACTTGGAACCTGCTGCAGACCGTGACACTGAGCAGTGAGGACTACCAGACCTATCAGATTCCACTCTCCAGCCTGAAGAACCACGAACGCTATGCACAGATAGCCTTCGTCGCCAACTACACGAACGCAGCGTCTGAAGAAGATTATGGCGACTACTTCTTCCTTGATAACATCCGCATCGGTGACTTCTTCGACAACGACCTTGCTGTCAGTGCTGCTGCATCCGCTGCCACACTCGCCGCAGGCAAGACGATGGTCCTCGATGTAATCGTTGAGAATACCGGTCTGCTGGCAGCCTCCAACTACACAGTGAAGGTACTGGCAGGTGAGACGGAACTGCTCAACGAAACCATCAGCGACGAATTGGCTCCATTTGCCAAGAAGTATTTCCAAACCAAGTTGTCCACCACCGTATTCGATGAGGCAGGCGACGTGACCGTCACCGTTTCGGTTGAATATGCTGCTGACCAGAATACCGATAACAACAGCATCTCAGGCATCTTTACCATCGAAGAGCCTACGGTTGCCGCACCCGAAAATCTGACTGCTGAAATCGAGGACGATGCAAACGTATGTCTCGCTTGGTCAGCTCCCGAAGTTAAGCCTGAGATTTTCACCGAAGACTTTGAAAACGGCCCTGGTGAGTTCACACAGATTGATGCCAACAACGACGGTTTTGGCTGGGTTTACATGTACGATGATGAGCTTAAGTCGAATAGTGGCTATGGCGGTCTGCAATCCTATAGTTGGATTCCAAATGGTGGTGGCGCCGTGTATGTGGACGACTGGCTCGTATCACCTTTGGCCATCCTCGACGGCACGTTCAGCTTCTGGGCCGCTGCTCAGGACGGAGAGTGGACCGATGAGCATTTTGCCGTTTACGTCTCTACGACAGGCAACCAGTCGGTCGATGACTTTACGCAGGTATCTGAAGAGTTCGTAACCTCCGGCTGGCCGCAGGAGTACACCGTTGACCTCAGCAGCTATGCAGGTCAGGAAGGCTACATCGCCATCCGCCACTTCAACTCCTACGACCAGTTTGCCATGGTGGTGGACGACATCTCACTCACCAAAGCTCCTGCCCTGCCCGTCAAGTACAACATTTACATGGACGAAGAGCTGATAGCAACCGTTGAGGGCGACGTTACGACCTATACCGTTGCTGCCGACCAAATGGGTGAAGGCGGGCACGACTTTGCCGTTACCGCTGTCTATGCCGATGGTCGAGAGTCGAGACCTACCGTCGTTTCCTTGGATGTCATTACCGGCATCCAGCAGTTGGAAGAAAGCCAGCCCGTTGATGTCTATTCTGTTGATGGAAAGCTGATTCGTCGCCAGGCAAAGACACTCGACGACCTGAAGGGTGTTTACATCATCAATGGACGAGGAGTCATCATGAAGAGAACCCCTCTTAACCCCTCAAACCCTTCAAACGACTCTTAACTCCCTATAACAATCGTGGCATATTCCCCAAGGCTTTATGGAGAATATGCCACGATTTTGTATGTTCAGAATGCTCAGAATATTGAGGAAGTTTAGAATCTTCCGCCGCCAGGGCCGCCGAAGCCACCGCCTCCGCCGAAGCCGCCCCCGCGACCTCCACGTCCTCCGCGACGATCGGTCGAGCCTCCGTTGCCCTTGTAGCTTGAAAGCTTGTAGGTGAAGGTGAGCAGGAAGTAGCGGGGCATGAAGTTGGTGTAGCTTGCGCGGACGTAACTGTCACTCACCGACTGACGATAACCCGTGCGGCTGCCCAGCACATCGTAGGCCTGCAGCTTCAGCTCAGCCTTGTTGCCCTTGAGGAACTTCTTGCCGAACGACATGTTCCAGATCCATTCGTCTTCGGAACTGGTCATCGCCGAACCTCCGTAATAGACGTAACCCAACGACTGCTCGGTGGTGAAGCCATGCCAGAAGGTCCAGTTCAGGCGAGCATCGGCACGATGTGTGACGTAATTATAGGAGTTGGCCTTATTCTCGGTATCCTTGACCCATTGGAACGAAGGTGAGTACATCAAGGTGAAGTCGAGGTCGGAAGAGATGTTGCTCGACACGTGCAGACGTGGGCCAAATCCCCACTGAAGAACCTTTGTGGTAAGGTCTTTGACGCTGCCTATACCTGTCGACGAATTGATGTCGTAGTAGAGCTGCTGCGACGGGGTGGTCGAAAACGAACCGTCGAGCGAGAGGTTGACATTGCTGTAGATCAAGTCGAAGGGGAAGCCATAGACGACGCCCAGCCGTGCCGACTGATTGCCGCTCATATTGACAGGACGGCTGATCTTGGCACCAGCAGCCAGGCTCAGGCCACTGAACTGATCACCTCCATATCCATAATCACGACCTGCCTCCTGTAGCGAGACGCGCTGGTTGGAGTTGTTGGTAAGATACTGACGACCGATGTAGTCCTGACGCGCCGAATATTGGCCGAAGACCATAAAGTTGGTGGCCGTTTCCATATTGGAATGGATGAAACGCAGACTCACGTTGTGACCGATGCTCTGGTCGAGGTCGGGGTTGCCAGTCGAATAGTTGAGTTCGTTCGACGTATTGACGCTTTGCTGAAGGTTCGACACCGAAGGGTTGCTCGACGAAGCACGATAGCGGAGTTCGACCTGCGAACCGTTGTCGCTACGCCACTCCAGGCGGACGTTCGGCAGGATGCTGAAGTAATTCTTCTTGGTCGGGTCGATGCTGAGGGTGGGCTGCAGATAATAATCCTGTTCGCCCTCGAGGTGCGAGTGCTGGAAGTTGAAGCCTACATTTGCATTGTAATGAGTGGTATGTAGACGCCAGGCTATCTCACCGCCCTGACGCAGGTTGCGCTGAATGTACTTGCTGGTATTGGCTCCATCGTAGCCGGCATCCAACGTGTCGGTCTTGAGGATGTGGAAATCCTCGTCGGTGAAATACGAAATCAGGTTGTCGCGCGTCGATTTCTGATAGTTCAGGTTATAGCGCAGTGAGAGCTGCTGGTTGTCGGCGATGGCTTCAGTCCACTGCACATTGCCTCCCCAATTGTAGTTCTTGGTGTCGGCATTCTGACGCTGGTAGTAGGGATTGCTCCAGTTGATGCGCTTGATGTAATCGGCATCGGTGCTGCTACCCGAGACCTGGGCATCGAGGCCCATGCTCAAGGTGCGTCCCTGCTTGTCGAAACGATGACGCCAGACGAGTGAACCGCCCACATTCCAGCTGGAATTGTCGGAGATGGAACGCGTATCGCTGGAACTCTGCATGAGTGAGAAGTCGTTGCGACGGAAGGTGTCGCCCATCACGGTCTCAAGAGGCAGCTTCCATGTGGTGTTGGTGCTGAATCCATCGGCATCGGTAGTCTGCAGGTTGAACGACGGACGGAAGATCAGCTGGTTCTTGTCATTGGGACGATAGGTGATATGCATGTCGGCACGATGGCTGTAGTTGTGCGACAAACGGTCCTGCTGAGCGATGGAGGCACGTTCAGTATTGATATAGTCGTCGAAGGTGGAGTCGTTGAGCTGAGTGCGCAATTGGTTGAAGAAGTAGCTACCCTGCACCTCAAGCTTGTCGTCGAGGTAGGAATTGCTGTAATTCATACCGATAGCATTGGCGCGCGACACGCCATCCTGCGAACCCATGCGGTTGCCCATGCCACCTCGGAAACCACCACCCATGCCTCCGCTCTGCTGCAGGTCATCGAAGGTGAAGTTCTGCTGGTTGACATTGTTGCTCATGCCCAGCAAGGAGATGCGGCGATTGCCCTCGAAGAAGTTTAGGTTAAAGCCCGTGTTCCAATAACCCTGGTCGAAGTCGAAGTTGGAACCCAGACCGCCATAAACACGTCCGAATATACCATTACGACGATATGATTTGGTGGCTAGATCCATGGCCTTGACAGTATTGCCGTCATCAAAACCCGTGAACTCCGCCTGGTCGGACTGCTTGTCGAATACCGACACCGATTGCACCACCTCGGCAGGAAGGGTGCGGAGTGCAAGCTTGGGGTCGTTTTCGAAGAACGACTTGCCATCGACGAGCACTTTCTCGACAGTTTCGCCCTGCGCCTTTACGCCAGTGTCGGTCACCTCAATGCCCGGCATCTTGGCGACAAGGTCTTCGGCTGTGGCTCCGTCGGCCACCTTATAGGCATCGGCATTATAGACAATGGTATCTCCCACCTGCTTGAGACGCTGGTTGCGCCCCACGGTCTCGACTTCGGCAAGCTGCTTGGGATCTTCCTGCAACTTGAGAGCACCGATTTTCGAACCACGTCCCGGGAAGAGCGTCACATCCTTGGTGAGCATCTTGTAGCCCACGTAGGTCACTTCAAGGGTGTACTTTCCGGGATGATCGACCTCAAAAGTGAAATTGCCCTCGGTGTCGCAAATGCCAAAGGTGCCTGTGCCTCCATCGGCAGAGGTGACCTTGACGGCTGCACCCACCAGGGGGTCATTTGTTTTACTATCAACGACCGATCCCTCGGCCTTGATCTTCATGCCACGGCCTCTGCCGGGCTGTGCGAGCGCCATTGCTGCACTTGTAATAAAAATCAAGACAATCGTCAACAGACGACTTGACTGTAAAAATTTTGAACCATGCATACCTTAATCTTCAAAGGATTTATTTGCTTTTTAGACGGGGTATTCAAAGGTGCGTTTAAAGCAAAAAAAGGCGTTTCATTGAAGAAAAACGCCTTTTCATTGAATATCTACTATAGAATAGAGATAAGGGTTAATAGATGACCTTGGCAGCCGGACCAATGGTGATGTTGCCATCGGCACTGAGATACTTGCCGCCTGGGCAGGTGTTGACTATGGTGAGCGTACCACCCGTAATGGTGATGTTGCCATCGGCCTTGACACCGATCACGTTGGTCGACTTGCCATCGACTACCTCCTTTTTGCCGGTTAGGGTGATATCTACATTGCCATTGGTCATCAGGAAGTCCATCGCCGTCTTGATGCCCTTGGCGCCATCGCCATCGGAACTGATGGAGAGCACGGGGATGCCATTCTCGCCCTCACGGATGGTGATAGGGCCATCGCAATCGAGACCATCGCCCGAACAGGTGAGTCCGATTGTACCCGACTGAACGAGGATAGAGTCCTTGGCATGGACCGCATCACCTACCGAACTGAGCACATTGACCGTACCATTCTCAAAGCTCACGTAGTCGTCTGAGGCGATAGCGTGCTTGTAATTGGAAAGGATGTTGAGTGTACCCTTGCCACTGAAGATCAGCTGGCCTTCGCTGAAGATACAACCTTTCTGATCCTCGGCACTGGTGGCATAATTGCTGCCGTCGCTGAGCGTGTTGGTATAGCCATTCTGCGACTTGATGGTACCCTTCTTTCCACTCTGGCTGTTGATGACGGGGCCATTGGGATTGCTCAAAGTGAGTCCCTTGAGGGTGGTCTTGAATTTCTTGTCGCCATAATACTTGAAGTAACCATTGGAAGAAGCACCCGAAAGTTCAAACTCCACTTCATCGTCGATATAGGAAGAATTGACGGTCACACCAGCGCCATCGAGGCTGATAGACACTCCATCGAAATAGTAAGGGTTGACGCCTTCGACACTATTGCCGCTGTAGACGAGTGTGACGCACTCGAGGCTCATTGGGAAGGATATCTGCTCGATAGCAGACAGAGTGATGGAAGTAAAGATACCACCCCGAATAACATTGATCGATGAAAGGTCGGTAGTAAACATAAGGCTATCGAGCTTGGCGATAGTCGTCATAGCATCAAGGCCGGGGAGCTCAATCTGCATAGCAGGTTCAGGCACATACTCGTCATCGTCGGAAGAGGCGGCGACGTTTGCAAGCGACTCGAAAGGAGTGCTCACTGCTGTGGTGTAGGTCCAGCTATTACAGACGGTGCCATTGGTCTGCACCTTGAAGCTTTGATTGCCCATTCGGATGATATAGGTGCCAGCTTCGAGGCCCGATAGAACTTCCTGTGTACGCTGGGCGTTGCCTTGCTTCACCATACGACCGTTGAGGTCATAGACGAAATAGACTGACTGGCCGCTCTCCGAGAGACGTTCGCGGATACCGGCACCAGTTTCGGTCGTACCGAAAGTGAGTGTAGCGAGAGGCTGTGTGAGTGTGGAGCCATCGGTCTTGAGGACATACAGGTTGCTGGCATCAAGCTTTACGCTGACGATTTCCTGCAAAGCAACCTTGGTGTCACCACCAATGACCAGTGCAGGCACCGTTTCGGCCAGCACGCAAAGAGGTGCAAAAAGACTCAAGAGTAGAGAAAGACGTTTAATCATAGGTTTGAAACATTAAACTTGGAATAATAATGAAAAAATCGGGGCAAATTTACGCAATTTGTCCCGATTATCCAAATTTTCGGCTGAAAATCAGCAGATAAAGACCATGAATGTGCGTTTTTGGCACTAAATGGACAGTACACGGAGCACTGTGAGAAGCTCAGGATCGATAGGTTTCTCCTGATGGATAGCCTTGGCGAAAGGAATGTTCACCATGTGGTCGTTATGGATGCCGATGAGCACATTGCGCTGGCCTTGGAGCAGCGCTTCGATGGCAGCATAACCCGTTCGGCTGGCGAGGATACGATCAGCAGCTGTCGGACTGCCGCCACGCTGCAGGTGTCCGAGCACCGAATAGCGCACATCGTACTCGGGGAACTCCTCCTTCATCTTGCGGGCCAGGCCCAGGGCTCCTCCGTTCTCGTCCTTGCTTTCGGTCACCAGCACCATGGCCGACGACTTCGACTTGCGGAAGCCATTGGCAACAAGTTCCTTGAGCTGCTCGTACTGTGTCTTCTCTTCGGGGATGATGACATCCTCGCATCCGGTTGCGATGGCTCCATTGAGGGCGAGGAAGCCGGCATCGCGTCCCATGACCTCGACGATGAAGAGGCGTTCGTGGGAGGTGGCCGTATCGCGAATCTTATCGACACACTCCATGATGGTGTTCATAGCCGTATCGTAGCCGATGGTGGCATCGGTGCCGGCCAAATCGTTGTCGATGGTGCCCGGAAGACCGACAATCGGGATATCATACTCCTTGGCAAGATAGGAGGCTCCTGTGATGGAGCCGTCGCCTCCGATTACGACAAGGGCATCAATCTCGTGTTTGCGGAGATTCTCGTAGGCTGTCTTGCGGCCCTCGGGCGTCTTGAAGTCCTTCGAGCGGGCGGTCTTAAGAATCGTTCCGCCTCGAGCGATAATGTTACTTACGCTCTGAGTCTTGAATTCTACGATGTTGTCCTCAATCAGGCCCTGATAGCCTCGATAGATACCATAGACTTTAAGGCCACTGAAAATAGCAGCACGTGTGACGGCACGAATGGCTGCATTCATTCCTGGAGCATCGCCACCACTGGTTAAGATGCCTACACTTTTGATTTCTGACATAATTGTTAAGTTTTAAGAGATTAAGGTTTTATTTTTGTGTAAAAATTTCATGAATCGTCTTCGCAAGAGCCTCCATCTGCCATTTGGGAGTAGATGTAGCGCCGCAAATCCCCACGGTTTGTGCTCCTTCGACCATCTCGGGCTGGAATTCCTCGGGATGACTGATGAAGTAACTGCGCGGGTTCTCCTCACGGCACACGCCGAAGAGTGCCTTGCCGTTGCTCGACTTCTTGCCGCTGACGAAGAGGACCACATCATGCTGACGCGAAAATTCGCGAAGATGGGGAATGCGGTTAGCCACCTGACGACAGATGGTGTCGCGATACTGGAAATCCTCCCTGTCGTTCATCCTGCGGCAGATGATGGCTGCAAGTTCGCGGAAGGCATCGACGGGCATCGTGGTCTGGCTGAAAAGACGCACAGGTCTCGCATAGTCAATCTTGTCGAGATCCTGCATGCCTTCGACGACGATTGCCGTACCCTCGGTCTGACCGACGAGACCATTGACCTCGGCATGGCCCTTCTTGCCGTAGATGACGATCTGCACACCCGGAATGGACGTCTTCGAATCCTCATAGACCCGCTTTATACGCTTCTGCAGCTGCAGCACCACCGGGCAGGTAGCATCTATGATTTCGATGTTGTTCCGTTCGGCCACATAGTAGGTCGAAGGAGGCTCTCCATGTGCACGTATCAGCACAGGCTTGTCATGAAGCGCTGCCAACTGCTCATGATCGATGGTGCGGAGACCCAACTGCTCGAGACGCGAAACCTCCTCGCTGTTATGGACGATGTCGCCCAGGCAATAGAGCGTTTCACTGTCACGGAGCTGCTCTTCCGCCTTTCGGATGGCACTCACTACTCCCGGACAAAAGCCACTATGTTCATCGACAGTAACCTGCATGGCCGTCTCTTATGCATTGATGCAGTCCATAGCCCACTTCAGGAGCAGCTCATCCTGCTCGGGAATGGTCAGATTGCTATTGTCGAGCAACAGGGCATCATCGGCTTTGCGCAATGGGGAAACCTCGCGATGCGAATCGATGTAGTCACGCTCCTCGACATTCTTGAGCACCTCGGCGAATGTAGTTGTCGTATCTCCCTTGCCTTGCAGTTCGAGCAGTCGACGCTGGGCGCGAACCTCGGCGCTGGCCGTCACAAACACCTTGAGGTCGGCATTGGGGAAGACGACGGTGCCAATGTCGCGACCATCCATTACGATGCCACCTTCAAGGCCCATCTTCTGCTGGAGGGCAACCAGATATTCGCGCACGAATGACAAGGCGGAAATAGGGCTCACGCAGTTGGAGACGGTCATCTCACGAATCTCCTTCTCGACAATCTCTCCATTGAGCACCGTCTGCATACGTCCCTCCTCATTATATGTGAACGTGATGTTCACCTTGTCCAGCTGCGCCTTTAAGCCTTCCGTGTCGATGGCCTTGGTTTCGGCATCCATCAAACCAGCACGCAAAGCATAAAGTGTCACGGCTCGATACATGGCACCTGTATCCACATAGATATAGTTGAGCTTCTTGGCAAGGCTCTTGGCCATCGTACTCTTTCCACAGCTCGAATGACCATCGATAGCAATTGTAATCTTTTTCATTATATATTATTTTAAAGGTGTATTAAAACGAATAATTGAACTGGAACGTCATGGTTCCGTCCCCTGCATGTGCCGAAGCATAGGCCATCATAAATGCCAACTGACGATAATTGACACCTGCTCCCAAACCCACGCCGCGCAGGAAGCCTCCCTGTCCTGAGAAACGTCGCTGGTTGCGGTAGTTGTACGAAGCAGCAAGCCAGAAATGATCGGAGGCCGTCCATTCGACACCGAAGATGAGATGATTGAGCACCATCTCGGAGTCCTTGAACGAATGCTTGATGCCACTGCCATCCACATAGTCGTGATCCCAGTCGAGCAGATGATAGGCAGTGACAGAAACGCAAAGAGGCAGATGCTGGAGTTCGCTGCTCCACCCCACGTTGATCTGAGTGGGCAGATGTTCCTTGCGCTCCTCATAAAGCGCCTTGAACTGGCCGCCCAGGTTGGTGGCGGTCAGCGAAATGGAGTTGCCCGAGGCTTCGTTGTAGTAGTTCAAGCCGAGATCTACGCCCATGGCGAACGCGGAATAACTCTCGTAACTGGTATAGAGGAACTTCGCCTGTGCCCCGACACGCAGTCGGTCGTTAACGGGATAACCGATGGCTCCTTGCAGGCTCATATCCTTCACGCCAAAACTTCCGGTCGAAATGCCCTGCTCATCATAGCCGTGGAAATCGCCATAGTCGATAAAACGCATACCGACCGACCATCCGCCCACATCCAGGAATCGTCCGGCGTAGGCTGCATACCCCAGATTGACATCACCCATGTAGCGCGTATAGCTGATTGCAACCTGCCCCGCCATTTCGGGACATAGCAACGAGGGGTTCTGCTCGGCCAATGACATCTCGGGCTCCACCACGCTGATGCTGGTTCCTCCCAAGGCAAGGCCGCGTGCCGAAACGGGCTGTTCGAGATACCCGTATCCGGTGATTTCCTGCGAGAAGGATACCGCAGTGACCAAGAGGAAGGCAGACGTCGCAACAAGGCGATTTGCCAAGCCCAGCACCCTCGGCTGACGACCGCGCTTCGGTCGAAAATCCTGTTTTGTTATATAGATCAAAATAACTGAATATCTATTATTGGTTAAAGAAGATTATTTTATTCTTTAAAACGGAAAATGCACAAATTTTGTATGCAAAAATACCCTTTTTTCAGTAAAAATACAATTTTTTCGTGCAAAAAACGTTTTTTTACCCGTTTTTTTTGGTTTGTATCTAAAAAAAGACTACTTTTGTGACGAGTTTTTAACCAATTTAATACATTCATATGGAAATCAAGAAAGACCCCCAAGTTGATCTCGAGCCCAGAAAAACCACCTATTGGCTCACAGGTCTTGCAGGTATTCTTGCAATCCTCTTCATCGCTTTCGAGTGGACCAACGTCACTCATCAGACCAAGAGTCTCGGTTTTGGTGATGCAGTGATCGAGGAAGAAGAAGAGATTGTAATGACAGTACAGAACAATACTCCGCCACCGCCACCGCCGCCGCCGATGCCCGACGTGATCGAGGAACTTACCGTCGTGGAAGACGACGTTGAAGTTGCCGAAATCGAGATGCAGAGCGCCGAAGACGACAACGCCACTGTTGAGGTTATCCAGCAGGTTGTCGAGACCGGACCCGCCGAGGAGGAGGAAGCTGATGCAAATCAGATCTTCACCGTCGTAGAGCAGGAGCCTGAGTTCCCAGGCGGCACCAAGGCCTTGATGGAGTACATCAGTAAGAACCTTCGCTACCCAGCATTCGCTGCTGAAAACGGCATCCAAGGCCGTGTAACCCTTTCATTCGTTGTCGAGAAAGACGGTTCAGTTACCGACATCCAGGAGCTCCGCTCACCTTCGGAGGACCTCACCAAGGAAGCTAAGCGCGTAGTGCAGTCAATGCCTAAGTGGAAGCCAGGTAAGCAGCGTGGTAAACCGGTACGTGTAAAGTACATGCTGCCAGTTACCTTCCGTCTGCAGTAATTCAATTTGAAGCCAACCCTGAGTTTCCGAGACCCTCACGGTTGGCTTCTCTCTTTTTATATTATGGACTAACAAGGGACATCCTCCCAACGAAATGAAAAAACTAGCCGATCTAAGTGCAATGATTGAAGAGGGGCTTCAGGACCTCGACTACCCCATTGCCGCTGCCACTCTATACGACCCCATCCGGTACACCCTCGATTCGGGAGGCAAGCGTCTGCGTCCCACCCTCGTGCTCATAGCAGCCAGCCTCTACAACGATGATATCCAGGCAGCGTTGAAACCCGCCCTTGGCATCGAGATGTACCACAACTTCACCCTGCTCCACGATGACGTTATGGACAAGGCCCCTACGCGCCGTGGGCGTCCCACCGTCCATGTGAAATGGAACGAAAACCAGGCCATCCTCAGTGGCGATGCCATGGAGGGTCTGGCCTATCAGCTCATCGCCGAAGCTCCGTCTCGTGTACTCAAGAACGTCATCGACACGTTCAATCTGATGAACCAGGAGATCTGTCAAGGTCAGCAGTACGATATGGAGTTCGAGACACGCGACAACGTGACCATCGATGAGTATATCGAGATGATTCGTCTCAAGACGTCTGTTCTGCTGGGCCGCGCTTTGCAGATAGGTGCATACATCGGACAAGACAAACAGTTCGGCAACCTCTCCGACATTGGCGTGGAGCGTTACGAATGGCTTGACCGTGACATCGACACCCTCTTCCGTTTTGGCACCTCGCTGGGTCTGGCATTCCAGCTTCAGGACGACTGGCTCGACTGCTGGGGCAACCCCAAGACCTTCGGCAAGCGCATCGGAGGCGACATTCTCGAAAACAAGAAGACCTTCCTCCGCATTACCGCCCTGGCCAATGCCCCCGAGCCCAACACCGAGGGTATGAGCGAGCAACAGAAGATCGAAACCTACAAGGCCTACTACAAGAAGACGGGAGCAGAAAAAGCCTGCCGCCTTGCTATCGCCAACTATCACCAGGAAGCACTGCAAGCCCTCCAATCGATGAGTATACCTATGCCAAAACTACGACTGCTGAAGGAAATTGCAGCGAAACTTGAAAAACGTGAGAAGTAATCATTAATCAATCCATCGGATGCCTCGACGCTATCTACCCAACACTGACCCCAGTCGCATCAAAGCCCTTCAAAAGGCGGTGAATATGGAAGGCTACAAGGAAAACGGACAACTGGTACTGAGCTACCAGACCATACGTGATGCCCGGCTCCTCCTCAACAAGTTCCGCAATGCACAGTCGCAGTACCAGCAGTACCGCAACCAGTTCATGAAAATCAATAAGGACTACAAGGAGGAGGCTCATATGGCGCGTATGTACGTTTCCCATTTCATACAGGTACTCAATATGGCCATCCGACGCGGCGAATTGAAGAAGGACATCAAGGAAGGCTATGGCCTCAATCCAAACAGCTTTGTGCTGCCTCCCCTTGATACGGATTCCGACATCGAAAAGTGGGGCAAGTCTGTCATCGCCGGCGAAGAGAAACGCATCAGCCGAGGTGGTGTACCCATCTACAATCCGAACATCGCCAAGGTGAAAGTCCATTGGAGCATCTTCGCCGACCATTATTATAACGTCAGCCGACTGAAGGCCAATGCCGAGAAATATCGTCAGGAACTTGTGCAGATGCGTCCCATCGTGGACGACCTGCTTCACGACCTCTCCAACCAGGTGAAGAACTTCTATGCCGACTATCCATTGCAGCAAAGCATCGACAAGTGTGCCCAGTTCGGCTTGATATTCTATTTGAGTTCCGAAGAGAAAAAGCAGATCGAGGCCGAGAAACTCCAGAACACCATCGAATTTTAGGTAATGAAAATCATTGACACCCATTGCCACCTGATATCCAAGGCCTTCACATCCGATGTGGAGGCCTGCATCTTGCGTGCCCAAGAGGCAGGCGTCACCAAGATGCTCCTCGCATGCTGCGACGAAACGGAATTCCCCCAAATCATGGAACTCTGCCGCAAGCATCCCGGTGTGCTCTTTCCGAGCATCGGCATCCATCCCGAAAATATGGCCGATGACATCGACGCACAACTCGCCGCCACCAAGCGACTGCTCGACGAATACTGTTGCCCGGTTGATGGCCGACCGACGCGCAAGCTCCCCATCGGAGAAATAGGCTTCGACCTCTATTGGGACAAGACGCGCTTTGCCGACCAGCAGAGGATTCTCTCGGAACAGTTCGACTGGGCACTGGCCTACGACCTGCCCGTGCTGCTCCATATTCGCGATGCCATGCAGGAATTTATCGACTTCCTGCACCAATACCTTTTAAATAAATATAAAAGCGATGTAAATGCTGCCAATTGCCAACGCCTGCGGGGGATCCTCCACTGTTACAGCGGCGATGCCCGACAAGCAAGCGAAGCCATGGAGCTGGGAGATTTCATGATTGGTGTAGGCGGTACACTGACATATAAAAACAGCAAAGTCCCCGAAGTTGTGAAGGCCATCGGCATTGACCGCATCGTGCTTGAAACCGACTCTCCCTACCTGGCGCCCATCCCCCATCGCGGGCGTCGCAACGAACCATCCTACACCGCCGATACCGCCCGATTCCTTGCTGAACTGCTGGAAATGCCCCTCGAAGAAGTGGCAAAAACGACCACCGGAAACGCCGAAAAACTCCTCGGAATCTGAAATCCCGAAGCTGACACGAACACGGCCAAAAATCACGTTCGTCGGCAAAATTATCGACGAAATGCACAAAAAAACCGACGAAATACATATCAAAAAGGGTCGAAATAGCAAAAAAAGCAAAAAAAATCGCCCTTCGATTGCATTATTTCCCTAAAAAATTTGCAAGCTAATATATAAATACTTATATTTGCACTCGGAAAACTGTGAATCCAAAACAATACACAACTTACAAACCATTTAATAACAACTTTTAAAACACAACTCAATGAAAAAGTTCTTTTTGACGCTGGCTGCCGTAGCTGCTATGGTTCCAGCATTCGCACAGGAGGCTGCCGAAACTGTTGAGGAGTCTTCTAACTTCCACCACGTACTCAAGACCGAGTTCATCGACGGTGGTCCTGCCTTCATGGCATTCGTAGCCCTCGCCCTCGTTCTCGGTATGGCATTCGTTATCGAGCGTATCATCTACCTGAATCTTGCCGAAGTTAACACCAAGAAGCTCGTTTCTGAAGTTGAGAGCGCCCTCGAGGCTCACAACGTTGACCAGGCTCTTGAGATCAGCAAGAACACCCGTGGTCCTATCGCTTCTATCTTCACCCAGGCTCTCATCCGTCTGAAGGACGGTCAGTCACTTGAGCAGGTTGATGCCGCCATCACTTCTTACGGCGCTCTCCAGAGCGGCAAGCTCGAGACCAACCTCTCTTGGATTACCCTCTTCATCGCTATGGCACCATCCCTCGGATTCCTTGGCACCGCCATCGGTATGATCCAGGCATTCGACGACATCGTTAAGGCTGGTGATATTTCTCCAACAGTCGTTGCATCTGGTATGAAGGTCGCTCTTATCACCACCGTAGGCGGTATTATCGTAGCCCTCGTACTTCAGGTATTCTACAACTACCTCCTCTCCAAGGTTGAAGGTATTGTAGGCGACATGGAGGATGCATCTATCTCCCTCCTCGACGCTATCATCAAGATGAAGAAGTAATCAATAACAGAATTCCTTAAAAATGAAAAATATATCTAAAATCGCGCTGGTGATCGGTCTGATCGTGTCGCTGGTTGTGCTCATCCTCTACTTCGTTGGAGGTGATACCACTGCCTTGACATCAACAGGTGCCGAGACCACAGCGCCCAAGAATCTTGACCTGATGCTCTATTGGATCTACATTACTGTAGCCATCGGTGTCATCCTCTTGATTATCTTCGCTATCAAGACTGTGATCACCATGTTCCAGACCGATCCTAAGGAGGCCATCAAGTCCATCGTTACCGTAGCTGCGTTCTTCGTTCTCTTGATCGTTTGCTACGTTATCAGCCCCGAGAAGGAGTTTTCACGCGTCGTTAATGGTGAGGTAGAGACCTATTCTCAGACCACCATGAAGATGATTGACATGTGGCTCTATTCTATCTACTTCCTCCTTGCAGCAACAGTTGTTCTCGTAGTACTCTTTGCAGTTAAACGATTCATCTCCAAATAAGAATTGACCTATGGCGAAAAAGAAAAGAAAAGCACCGAGCATTAACTCGTCTTCAAGTGCCGACTTGGCATTTACCCTGCTTATCTTCTTCCTCGTGGTCACTTCTATGGATACTGACGAAGGTCTGGCACGACTTCTCCCCCGTTGGGTTCCCGAAGATCAAATTCAAGATCAGGAAATCAAAAAGCGTAACATTCTCAACGTCATGGTCAACAAGGATAACGCAATCCTTATGGGCGATGACTACATTGAGGGTTCTGTCGAAAAGCAGAACGAGCAGATACGCAAGAAGGCTATCGAGTTCATCACCGCAACTGGTCAGTTCGCTGGTGACCGTGGCCCTGAAATGAAGGAAGTCGATCCAGAAAAGTCTCCAGAACTTATGAAACTCATCGTGGCAAAAGACCCAACCGTTCGTGTTGCCAAGAGCCACGTAATTTCCCTGCAGTCTGACTACGGTACAAGCTATGAGAAGTATATCCAGCTTCAGAACGAGCTTGTTGCCGCCTACAACACACTGCGTCAGGAGGCTGCACAGAAGTATTTCCAGAAAGACTACGACGAAGAGGTTCTTTCACAAGACGAAGCAAAGGCTTTGAAGGACCTTTATCCTATGAACATCTCTGAGGCTAACGCCAAGTATTAATTATAATCAGGAAAACAACTATGAGCAAATTTAATAAAGGCGAAAAAAGAGGAATGCCTGAATTGAACACCTCATCACTTCCTGACTTGGTGTTCTCCATCCTGTTCTTCTTTATGTGCGTAACCCACATGCGTGAGGATACTCCAATCGTAAAGGTCAACACTCCACGTGCCGACCAGGTTACCAAGCTCGAGAACAAGTCTCTTGTTACCACCGTTCTCATCGGTAAGCCACGCGACACCCGTCGTGGTTCTGAGGACCTCATCCAGTTCAACGATGACTTCCTTGACATGAAGAACGTTCAGGCTACTATGGAGGCTGCTCGTGAGTCAATGAAGGAGGCAGATCGTCCAAAGATGCAGATCTCTATGAAGATTGACCGCAACTGCAAGATGGGTATTGTTACCGAACTCAAGCAGGAACTTCGTAAAGCTCAGTGTCTGAAGATTAGCTACGCTGCCAAGAAGTAATTCGCGGCACAGTAATACCCATATCAAGACCGCAATCAATCCACGTGTTTGGTTGCGGTCTTTTTCGTTTCGCGATGAAATCATTTCTGAAACTTCTACTGTCATTCATCTTACTGCTTCCCGCCGTCTCTCAGCGCGGAGAGGCCGATGATCGTGTGCCGGCATTCCCTGGCGCCGAAGGATATGGCAGATTTACTACAGGTGGACGCGGAGGAGCTGTCTATCACGTCACCAGCCTTGCCGACGATGGCAAGGAAGGCACACTCCGTTGGGCAATTCAGAAGAAAGGCAAGCGCACCATCGTCTTCGACGTTTCTGGCACCATCTTTCTTACTTCTGCCTTAGCAGTCCGCAACGGCGACCTCACCATCGCCGGACAGTCGGCTCCCGGCGACGGTATCTGCGTGGCCGACTATCCTTTCACACTAAACGCCGACAACATCATCATCCGATATATGCGGTTCCGCCTGGGCAATCGTCATGTCGCCGAGCACGAAGGCGACGGATTGGGCGGCATGGACCGTAAGAACATCATCATCGACCACTGCTCTGTCAGCTGGAGCATCGACGAATGTCTCTCGGTCTATGGCAGTTCCAACATCACCGTACAGTGGTGCATCGCCGACCAAAGTCTGGTGGCTGCAGGTCACTCGAAGGGCAACCACGGCTATGGAGGCAACTGGGGCGGTAGTGGTGCCAGCTATCATCACAACCTGCTCGCCCATCATTCGAGCCGCGTGCCTCGTCTAGGCCCACGTCCAAGCACGCAGCTCGACGAACGCATGGATCTTCGCAACAACGTCTTCTACAACTGGGCTGGCAATGGCTGCTATGGAGGCGAAGCTATGCACGTCAATATTGTCAACAACTATTACAAGCCCGGCCCTGCCACCGACAAGCGTAATGCTACCATACGTCGCAGGATAGCATCAGTGAATATCCGCACCACCTCCTACTGCGATCGCAAGGTGGACGAAGCCGGCAACGTCACAGGCAACTCATGGCTCCCTACCTGGCACGTGTGGGGCAAATACTACCTCAGCGGAAATGTCAATCCCGACTTCGACGATGTTACTGCTGACAACTGGACCTACGGTTTCTACAACCAGATCGACGCGTCGGGCAACGACGGCACCTACACTGCCGAAACCAAGGACACCATCCGACTCTCCAGTCCCATCACCTACGAGCTGACCACCACCCACTCGGCAGAACAAGCCTATCTGAAGGTGCTCGACTTTGCCGGAGCAAGCCTTCATCGTGACAGCCACGACCAGCAGATTGTCAACGACACACGCAACCGTTCGGCTTCCTTCACTGGCAAGGACTGCTATCCTGGGCTCGTCAACACGCAGGACGACAATCGGCCTGCCGATACCGACACCGATTGGTCGGCCTGGCCTGTGCTCAATAGCGAAATGCCCAATCCCGACCGCGATCTCGACGGTATGCCCGACGATTGGGAATCGTTGATGCAGCTCGCCCCCGACGACCCATCCGACGGAGCCGCACTCAGCAGCAACGGCTACACCAATCTCGAGAACTATCTCAACATGCTGGTCGAAGAAATCACCTTCGCGCAAAACGCTAACGGCATCCCGATGGAGGGCAACCAGGAATCATCCATCGAAAGCCATTCTTTCGAAGCTCCCTCCGACCTCTACAGCATCGATGGACGCCTCGTGGCACGCAACATCCCCGATGCCGAACTCGTCAAGTTGGCCAAAGGCTTTTACATCTTCAAAGGGAAAGGCATCCTCATCCGTTAAGCGAATTCACGCCCATCCCTTAAACCCGAAACAAGAATATTCCTCTAATATATCAAACATAAACAAAATCACATTATGACATTCAAACGAATACTATTGAAGTTGAGCGGCGAATCGCTCATGGGCGAACAGAAGTACGGCATCGACGAACAGCGTCTGGCCCAGTATGCCCAGCAGATCAAACAGGTTGTCGATATGGGCATCCAGGTAGGCATCATGATTGGCGGCGGCAACATCTTTCGTGGCCTTTCCGGAGCCAACAAGGGCTTCGACCGCGTCAAGGGCGACCAGATGGGCATGCTTGCCACCACCATCAACGCCCTGGGTCTTTCGTCTGCCTTGAAGGCTGTAGGCGTAGAAGGTCACGTCTTCACTGCCATCCACATGTTCCCCATAGGTGAGCAGTTCTCCAAGTGGCGTGCCATCGATGCCATGGAGAAGGGCGAGGTAGCCATCTTCGCCGGCGGCACAGGTTGTCCCTACTTCACCACCGACACCGGATCTGCACTGCGCGGCATCGAGATCGAGGCCGACGTGATGCTCAAGGGCACACGCGTCGATGGCATCTATACCGCCGACCCCGAGAAAGATCCGACGGCCACGAAGTTCGACAAAATCACCTACGACGAGATCTACAACCGCAAGCTCAAGGTGATGGACCTCACTGCCACCACCCTTTGCCAGAACAACAAGCTGCCTATCATTGTCTTCAACATGGACAAGCCGGGCAACCTCGTGAAACTTCTGTCGGGCGAGAATCTGGGCACCCTCGTTTACGAAGGCTAAGCCCCTCAAATCTTTCCCATTGTATAATAATGGTCTAAAAATCTGTCTTTAAGGGCAAAAATATTTCCATTTTCTTGGAATTTTCAAAGAAATGTCTTATCTTTGCCCCCACAAAAACACAAAAACCTTTATATCTATGTTAGACGTTAAGAAAACCATTAAAGATGTTGAAAGCAGGATGGAGCTTACCGTGCTGCATCTTGAGGATACCTTCGACCACATCCGTGCAGGCCGCGCAACCGTGAAGTTGCTCGACGGCATCAAGTGTGAGTGCTATGGAACCATGATGGAGATCAGCCAGTGCGCCAACTGTTCTTGCCCCGATGCCAAGAGCATCGTCATCCAGCCTTGGGACAAGAGCATGCTCAAGGTCATCGAAAAGGCCATCATCAACTCCTCGCTTGGCATTATGCCCGAGAACAATGGCGAGATCCTTCGCATCGGTCTCCCACCAATGACCGAAGAGCGCCGTCGACAGCTCTCCAAGCAGTGCAAGACCGAGGCCGAGAATGCCAAGGTTGCCATCCGCAATATCCGTCGCGACGCCATTGAAACGCTCAAGAAGGACATCAAGAATGGCCTTCCTGAAGACGTTGAGAAGGATGCCGAAAACACGATTCAGAAGGCTCACGATAAGTTCATCAAGAACCTTGAAGCTGTCTATGCTGCCAAGGATCGTGAGATCATGAGCGTCTGACGCACTTCTCTCAACAGCAGGATGAGAGGACTCGTCGTCAGAAACACAGGATTCTGGTATATGGTTCTTCCTGAGGGCAAATGCCTTCGGGAAGAATCATTGCGTTTTGCACAGGCGGGGTTTGACGACGGGCATCCCGTGGCCGACAGCCTCGTGCCCTGCAAGGTGAAGGGCAACTTCCGCCTCAAGGGCATCCGCACCACCAATCCCGTGGCAGTGGGCGATGTGGTCAACTACGAGATGAATCGCGAAGGGTTCGCCTTCATCAACCGCATCGAGACGCGACGCAACTACATCATCCGGCGTTCGAGCAACCTGTCGAAGCAGGCCCACATCCTCGCCAGTAACCTCGACCAGGTGATGCTCATCCTTACCGTGGCACATCCGGCCACGGCCACCACCTTCATCGACCGCTTCCTTGCCACTGCCGAAGCCTATCGCGTGCCTGCCGTCCTCGTCATCAACAAGATGGACATCTACACCGACGACGAAAAACGCTATGCCGACGACCTTGCCTATCTCTATCGCTACATCGGCTATCCCGTCCATCTCATCTCTGTCAAGACCAGCGAAGGCCTGGACGGACTGCGCGACCTGCTCAAGGGCAAGACCACGCTCCTGGCGGGCAACAGCGGCGTGGGCAAATCCACGCTACTCAACTGCCTCGTCCCCTACGCCAATGCCAAGACCGCCGAAATCAGCGACACCCACGACCAGGGTATGCACACTACCACCTTCTCGGAGATGTACGAAATGATCGATGATGATTCAACAAAGGGTTGCTGGCAGAGCGAGGGGCACGACAACACCTATCTCATCGACACCCCCGGCATACGCGGCTTCGGCACCATCGAATTCGAGAAGGAGACCGTCGGGCACTATTTTCCCGAGATCTTCCGCATCTCAGCCGAATGCCGTTTCGGCAACTGCACCCACACCCACGAACCTGACTGTGCCGTGCTCACAGCACTACAGGAACACCGTATCAGCCAATCACGCTACGACAGTTATCTGAGTATCCTCGACGACGAGGACGAAGGGAAATATCGCGAATGAGACTGTACACTCTCATCATATCACTCCTATCCCTCATCGCCACCGTTCATCTAGCGATGGCACAAGAAGTTGTGCCGCCGACCCAATCCTCAACCGACCTTGACTCTCTCCTCGCCCAACTCGGGAAGCGGGCCCTCAAGCAAAAGGACCTCGAACTTGGATATCTCGACCTGAAAGCCTATACCACAGGAACCTCACAATGTCTCCGTCGCGGCCTTGTCGCCCGGCTCATCCCTCATCTTCTTCCTTTCCAGTCACACACCAACGAACGTCTTGGCTTCGAGGCCATGAGCCACGTCCACTACCAGTGGCCCGGTGATATGCACCTCAATACGGTCGGCTTGAAGTCCAACAGCCTGCGCAAGGCGCGCAATGTTATGGAGAAACTCTACGAAGGTATGCTCCCCGCCTATGCTGTACGCCATCATGGCGACTACGGCAGCACCCGCTCGTTCGTCCTCCCCTTCTACGACCAGGGACTCAAGCGCTACGACTTCCAGCTCCTTCCCATCCACGACAGCACCTATGTGAGGCTACGCGAAGCGGGCATCAATCCCGACACGCTCGACCTCTGCCTCATCGGCTTCAAGCCCAAGCATTATCATCACACCCTGCTCAAAGGCAATGTGCTCATCGACCGCCGCACGCTCAATGTACTTGGCTTCAAATGCAGCGGACATCTCGACCTGGCCCGATTCCAGACCACCATACACTACGCCCCCGACACGCTGCACGGCAACGTCATCGTGCCCAGTAGTAGCGACCTCAGCATTTGCTACCACATCCTCAACACCTACGCCCGCAACGACTATCACACCCTCTATCATTACGTCGATTTCACACCCTATGACAGTCTGGACAAAAAGACAGTTCCGCTCGACCTTACAAGGTTCTACCAGGAAGAGAAGATCGAAGAAATGGACTTCGATGCCCTGCGTCCTATTCCCGTTCCCCCGACCATCGACTCGCTGATCTATGCTCCTCGCCCATCCTCCAGCTCCAGGCCACATCGTCAACGTCGCAAGATCTACCGTGGACTGGAAGAGTTCTCCGAAACGTTGTTCGATGGCACACGTTTCGGCCCCGAGGATAATCGCCTGCGCATCTACGGCCCACTCGACCCCTCCTATCTGGGTTACGACAAGTTCAATGGCTTCACTTTCCGCGAACGTGCCCGCTGGACAAAGCGCCTCCATAACGACACCGAACTCTTCATGCGTGGCGAACTAGGCTATGCCTTCCGACTACGCGAGTTACGTTACCGCCTTCTTGCCGAATGGACCTACCTGCCCAAGCGACGCGGACGCTGGACCTTCGAGGTTTATCGAAACAACTCCACCTTCTCCAACAAGTTCATCCGCACCGTCAACGATGCGCTCAAGGCAGACAAAGCCAAGGACATCAACTTCGATTCGCTCGGTATCGAATATTACAAGCGCTACGAAGTTGAACTGAAGCATAGCTTCGAAATCACCAACGGCTTGATGCTCCACACCGGCGTGGAATACTCCTTCCGCAATCCCGTACGTCATGGTCGTCGAAAAATCTCCAAGGAGCGTCTCGATGAGCTGGTTGATTCGTATTATGCCGATTTTGCACCCTACATTCGTCTCGAATGGACCCCACGCCAGTATTATTGGTACAAGAATGGCTACAAGGAATATATCCACAGCCCTTCTCCGACCATGGCTTTCGAGATCTCACGTGCCATCCCAAACGCATTCGGCACTGATAGCAACTATGGCCGCATGGAGTTCGACATGCAGCAGACCATCCGTCTGCAACGCACCCGCTACCTCTCTTATCACTTCGGTATGGGCAAGTTCTTCAACCAAAAGGGCGAATACTTCATCAATTACCGTTATTTCGAGCGCAGCAAGTATCCCACCGTGTGGGAAGATGACCGCATCGGTGGCACGTTCCATCTGCTCGATGACTACTGGTATGCCTCGTCGCCAAGCTACGTGCAGCTCCACGTGATGCACGAGACGCCCTTCGGCCTGTTCCACATGCTGCATCCGCTCTCCCGCTTCGTCATCAAGGAACGCATTTACCTCGGCGCACTATGGACCGAAGGACACAGCCTTTTCCACGAACTAGGCTATGGCATCGACAACAACTATCTGAACGTCGGATTCTTTGTGGGCTTCAAGGATGCCAAATACTACGATTTCGGCTTCAAAATTCGCATCGAGATTGGACGACACATCTGATATGATGTGAGAGTAAAAAAGAAAAGAAGGCCATCTCACGACGTCCTTCTTCCGTTAACCTTAAATCTAATACCATGAAAAACACGGTGCAAAGATAAGACCTTTTTTTTTACCATACAAATATTTCAGTAATTATTTTTATCAAGGATAGCATTATTTAACATTTCAAAGGGATTTTAACGAAATGTTAGTACATTTTTTTACAATTCGCTTCGATTTGTAAACGCAATTTAACGTTTCAAACTGATAGCAGAAACGATTCTTCCCGTACCAATTCCTTCTTTTCGGGCAGAAAAGACCTCATTATAATGCTCGAAAGTGCACCAAGGCGTACAATCTATGTGTAGTAAGTCCATTCCAACCTCCATCATATCCATCACATTGCTTTGCCAAAGGTCGATGTGCGGCTTCGGGAGCAGCAGTTTTCCATTGGGGCCCCAAAGGCTTCGCCTCACGCAATCACCGCGACCCGCCTTCACAAAGGCGTCGGCTACATCCTCGCCCACCTCATAGGCCATAGGGCTGATGCTCGGACCAATCATACCTAGCACATCCGACATCCGGCAACCCATTTCCTCACGCATCTTCTGCAAGGTCAGGCCGACAATATGCCCCACCGTGCCGCGCCAACCCGCATGGACGGCAGCCACCACCTCCTGCACAGGGTCATAGAGCAGCACAGGCACGCAGTCGGCAGTATGTACGCCAATCCACATTCCTTTCTCTCGCGTTATCACCGCATCGGCATCCACAGGTTGGCGCTCCAGATCCATATCCATCGGCGTATAGGCATCCACCACGACGATTGTTGTACCATGCACCTGCTGCGGCATCCACACACCCTGTCCCGGATGCTTGCAATCCCTCATCGAGCAGAAGTGCTCTATCCCCGTTTGCCCATTGAAGAGCACAGACTGCAGGACGCTGCCCCTCTCATTTTCTGTCTTTATCATATTTATTCTCAATTTTTCGGCAAAGATATAGCATTTTTTTGAAATAGCAAAGGAAATCGAAACAAAATAATCATTCTCTGAAATGACTCGACCATTTTCAACATCGAAAGAATCGAAAAAAAGGAGAAATAAGGAGATTATGTATATTTTTCGAGCTTTTCTGCTTTTATAATCAGTGTATATCTTGTGCCAGAAAGATGGTGATCTAAGCAAATTATCAATTTTAAACGTCATAAAGCACTCTGTCGGCCGACTCAATGCTTCAGCAATTTGATTGAGCACTCTGACGGCCGTCACAATGCTTGCTACCACAGGAAATGACACTCTGTCGGCCGTCACAATGCTTGCTACCACAGGAAATGACACTCTGTCGGCCGACACAATGCTTGCTACCATAGGAAATGACACTCTGTCGGCCGACACGATGCTTGCTACGACAAGAAATAACACTCTGACGGCCGTCACGATGCTTGCTACCACAGGAAATGACACTCTGACGGCCGAAACAATGCTTGCTACGACAGGAAATAACACTCTGTCGGCCGACACAATACTTACTACGATAAGAAATAGCACTCTGTCGGCCGTAATGATGCTTGCTACAATCGAGGCATAACCACTCCTGGCCAAGAATGGTTATGCCTCAGTTCTTGACTGGCCATTTCTCTTTTTGAGTGGTCTTTTTCAGTACCTTTTGGACAGAATAGGAGTAAAACACGCGAAATAACGCATATTTTTTGGTGATATAGGCGATTGTTCCGTTTTTTTTCTTATCTTTGCAGCGAACATTCCGCGTTGTTCGATGTTTATTAGAGTACATTAATCACCACATCAAATGAAAAAGTCAATCATTTTCATCATCGTTGCACTGCTGACGCTGGCATCGTGCAGCACCGAGAGACGTGCCCTCAACCAAATGCGCAACCTCACCCACCAGGTTGAGACCAAGGGCGAGTATTACGATGTAGAAGACTGGAAAGAGGCATATGCCGACTTCCGTGCCATCGACGACAGGATGGATATCAAGAAACTCACCAACGAACAGGCTGCCGAATATGGCGAACTTAAAGGTCGCTTGGTTTCGAAATTTGCCAAATGCTCAGTGCAGAGCGTAGTCAATTCGGTTACCAACTACATCAAACAAGGATCTGGCATCATCAAGGGTGTCATCGACGGCTTGCTCAAATAGGCAATCGCCACACTACAATGGAAAAAGTTGCTACCACTAATTTTATCTGCGAACCATTTCACTCCGACTTCTCGGGGCATCTTACTCTGAGTGTGCTCGGCAACCATCTGCTCAACTGTGCAGGCCAGCATGCTTCGGCACGCGGCTTCGGCATGGCACGTCTCAATAAGGAGGAACATACGTGGGTGCTCTCGCGCATGGCCATCGAATTTGACGAACTGCCCCGCCAATACGAGAAATTCGAAATCGACACCTGGGTCGAAAACGTCTATCGACTGTTCACCGACCGTAACTTCGCCTTCCGCGACAGCGAAGGGCGCACCATAGGCTATGCACGCACGGTATGGGCGATGATCGGCTTGACGAGTCGCAAACCCTTGGACGTAGAACACCTCTACGGCGGGCTCATCCCCTCCTATGTCTATCCCGAGCGTGAATGTCCCATCGAAAAGCCCGGACGTATCAAGGTGACCGCCAAGGAGCCTTCCGACTCGTTCGTGGCCCACTACAGCGACATCGACATCAACGGACACGTCAACAGCGTTCGCTACATTGAACACGTGATGGACCTCTTCACCATCGACTATCTGCGCCAGCACCACCTTTACCGCTTCGAGATCGCCTACGTGAGCGAAAGTTTCTGTGGCGACAAGCTGCACCTATTTGTGTCGAAGGACGAAGACGAGACCTACTCGGTGGAAGTGCGTCAGGCCGTGACCGAGATACCCGTCTGCCGTTGCAAGCTGTTTTTCAAGGTATGACCCACGTCTGGAACATCTACGAACCTTGCGACCCAAGGGATCTGGGCGACGATCCGTTCGACATCTTCGTCTATTCACTACGTCGCGAAGAAGCGCCGCTGCTCAATGCACCCATCTATCTGGAGGGGCGCCGCTGTCGCATTGTCGCCATCGCCAAGGACCACAGCAAGACCGAAGTCTTCGGGTTCGGCGAAGAACAGTATCACAAGGTTTGCGTCGTTCCTGCGCTATAAAACGACATTTTTTATATGGATGATGAACTCTATCGGGAAATGGACCCGGAAGATTCCTTCTACATGGGGACAAGATATTGCGCCGACTGCCACTTCTGCCGATATCAGCAGGATGGCAGCCGACGCTGCTCAGTGACTGGACGCAGAATCACGGAAGACTCCGAGGCTTGCGCCAACTACATGTGACGCTCGTCGACAGGATATTTGTCAGAAAGCTACGCAGAAGGATGCGCCAAGGGTCCATTGGCACAGTTTCTTTGTGGTGATTCCCTTGTCCGGATCGATAACAGAAGACATACCGTCGAACAACTGATAGAAGTTCAACAAGCTGGGAACGGCATCAGCCATGAATCGGTCGGGGTCGATGGTGAGCGTGAAGTCCTTTTTCGTATAGTCGAAGTCGGCGAACACCTTCCACAGGAAGTTATGCTTGTAGGCGTAAGTGAGCGAAATGCCAGTACCCCATTTTGTGGAGTTCGAAGCGCTCAACGTGGCATAGTCCCACTGGCAATCGTATAATTTACCCGTATCAGTATAACCATGAGCATTCAGCTTGTCGAGCTGCAACTCACCATTTAAGATGACTGCGTCGTACTTAAAGTCGTAGATGTGGCCAGAGAAATGTGCATCGAGATCGAGTTCTTGCATAACACTATGTCCTACCAATGCCTTGGTGCCCAAAGAGAAGCGGCGAGACAGAGGGATATTGAAATACAGGCCCATGTCGGCAGCGAACTCCGTCAAGTGGTCGCTTTCGATGTTGAACTGAGCCGACGAAATGAATTGGTCGAACGGCATCTCATTCTCTTCCTTTATATCCTCAGCAATGAGATTCAAGTAGTCATAGGCAGCATTGAGCAGATTGTTCCAGCCCTTGATAGGAGTGCTCTTCACACGCAGACGACCGCCCAGGCCCACATACCTGTTCATAAAATAGGCACCCTCGACGGCCACAGCAGTGGAAGCCTGAAAGCTAAGATCGTAATGGCCGACGTTGAGACCATAAATGTTTAATACATCGAAATTCAGCGTGGGATTATCCAATCCCAATCCCATGGATACGGAGAAGAAGGAAGGATGATTGGGGTCGAAGATTTCGTCCCTATCCTGACGGCGCAAACCCTTGTTCTTGAAAATCAGGTCGCACAAGGCATAGCCCAACTCACCCGAAATGATACCGATACCGGCACCCGAGAGAACGTCGCTCACCCAGTGGCGGTTGTTGAGCACGCGCATAATGCCCGTGGCAGTGGCTACGCTGTAGCCCGCAACGGAGTACCAAGGCGAGTGCGTCAGGCCATATTCCTTATGCAGGATGGTGGCACCGACAAACGAGGTGGCGGTATGACCCGAAGGCCACGAATTGCGTGTGCTACCATCGGGACGCATTTCACGGGAGGTGTACTTGATGCTGTTGACCAGCACTGCCATAGCTGCATAACTCATAGCAGATGAGGCCAGAAAACGCCCCCAGTCGCTGCGTCCCTCCACTCCTCCCAGTTTCAGGCCTATAGCCATAGCAGGTCCGAAATACTGGGTGTAGTTGTCGACCTCGCTCTTGAAGTTTGTTACCAGGCGGATGTTGCTGTGGATATTGTTATAGTCCTGCCGGAAACTTTTCTTCTCGCTTTTGGCAATGATACCAGCAGCGAAAAGCGGCACACCGACCCAGGTCATATCCTGCCTGAAGGTGTAGGGCTTCACGTCCGCCCTATACTTATGCCAGTCCCAGCGGTTCGAACTCGGCAGTTTCAGTTCAAACGACGTAATTACCGAATCATTCACCGACGCTGAATGTGCAAAATTATCGGCATTGGCAACAAATGTCACTCCCATCAGGCAGACAGCAAGACACAGTTTCAGGAGTGACAAAATGAGAAAAAGATGTTTCCAAGTATTCATTTGGTAAAAGGATTTTTATTACTCTCGAATATCGCTTGCCAAATTACTATCCTTTGGCAAAATGGCTCAGTTCTCCAATAAGTCGATTACCTCCTCGAAGGAATCGGCCCTGAGCATCACCTCGGGCCAAGGCTTGTTGACCACATTCCGTCGGCTCAATCCCTCAAACAGCGCAAACAGGTCGTCCCAGAACCCGTTGATATTCCAGAAAAGAATCTTCTTGCTGTGGATACCGATGGTGTTGGCTGCCATGACGGTGAAAACCTCGTCGAGCGTCCCCACACTACCCGGAAGCGCGAGGATGATGTCCGATTGACTGACGAGTACATCCTTGCGCTCGTTGAGGTCGCGGGTGAGAATCCGTTCGCTGAGATAGGTGCTCACGCGGTTTCTTTCGAGCAATATCTGCGGTATGACACCCAGCACGCCACCTCCCGCCTCGCGAACGGCCTTGGCCAAAGTCTCCATCAGGCCGCAGTTGGCTCCTCCACATGCCAGCGTCTTGCCATGCTCACCCATCCATCGGCCCAAGCGTGCGGCCTCTTCGTAATAGACCTTGTCCATACGATTGGACGAAGAACAGAATATACCAATCTTTTCCATAGCCTAAACCTTATTTCCAGCCAGCATCCTAAGTTCCCTGCTCTCGACCACCTGCTGTCCCTTCATGTGCAGGCAGCAGGTAAGCATCGCCTTGGCCACTGCCTCGGTTGACATAGGTCTCATAGAACGCATAATTCCGACCTTATTGAGCATCTTCAAGGCCACTACACCAATCTTCTCGCCCCATCGGTCGGAGTTGCGGCGAATGAGCGAGGGCGGACGCACGATGATGGTGTTGGCAAAACCAAGTCCCTTGACTGCCTCCTCGAGCTTACCCTTCATCTTCATATAGAAGACCGATGACTGCGGATTGGCGCCCATAGATGACATCAGAACAAGGGTGGGCACCCCGTTCTCACGTGCAGCCTTGGCAAAGTTGAACTGATAGTCGTAATCGACCTTCCACTGCGCATCCTGCGAACCAGCAGCGCGGAGCGTTGTACCCAGGCACGAGAACAGTACATCTCCTTGTATCTCGGACTTCCAAACGTCGATCTGTTCGAAATCGACGATGTGCGTCTTGACCATAGGGTCGGAAATGGTAAGCGGACGACGCACGAAGACATGGATGGCGTCGAATACAGAATCCTGAAGCAACAGATCGACCAGATCCTTGCCGGTAGCGCCCGTAGCGCCGATGATGATGGCATTCATTTTTAAACAAAAGGACGCCCCACTGAGGTGAGGCGCCCGGAAATAGCTGGAATAAACTAATAAAAGTGGGTATCAAATACCGAGCGATGCGCAGATCTTCTTGAGGGTCTCATCAGCAGCGGCACTTGCCTTTACATAGTCGCCGTCGAATGCTGCAGGAACCTCGCAGTAGAACTTGATCTTTGGCTCGGTGCCCGAAGGACGTACGCTGACCTTGGCGCCATTCTCGGTGAAGTACTGGAGCACGTTGCTGGTAGCTGGCATATCGAGGTCGCTGACCTTGCCGCTCTTGCAATCAACCTGCTTGAGTGTCTTGAAGTCCTTGGCAAGCACAACAGGCGAGCCACCCAGTTCCTTCGGAGGATTGTTGCGGAAGTTCTCCATCATAGCCTTGATCTCGTCGGCACCCGACTTACCTGGCTTAACTACCGATACGGCCTTCTCCTTCTGGAATCCGTACTCCTTGTAGATGTTGAGGAGCAGATCGAACAGAGTCATACCGTTGTCCTTTGCCCAAGCTGCGATTTCGCAGATGAGGCAGATGGAAGCTGGAGAATCCTTGTCGCGAACCTTGTCAAATGGCAGGAAGCCGAAGCTTTCCTCACCGCCACCGATATACTTCTTCTTGCCCTCGTTGATGCGGATGCGGTAAGCGATCCACTTGAAGCCCGTGAAGTCGTCGAAGATCTCTACACCATTCTTGTTGGCAATCTTCTTGATGAGCTCGGAGGTAACGATGGTCTTCACCATAAACTCGTTGCCCTTGAGCTGGCCGAGTTTCTTCTTGTTGGTGATGATGTACCAGGAGAACATCATGGCAGTCTGGTTGCCATTGAGAATCATCCACTGGCCCTTGTTGTCGCGGCAAACGATAGCGAGACGGTCGGCATCGGGGTCGGAAGCTATCACAAGGTCGGCATTGAGCTTGTCGCCCAACTTCATGCCGAGAGTCATAGCCTCAGAGTTCTCGGGATTTGGAGAAACGACGGTCGGGAAGTTGCCATCGATCACCATCTGCTCGCGTACGACGTTGATGTTCTGGAAGCCCCAAGTGCGGAGGGCTGCAGGAATAATGACGCGACCGGTGCCGTGGAGTGGCGAGTAAACGATGCCGAGGTCCTTCTGGCGCAGGATGACATCCTGATCGACCATAGCCTCCTTGACAGCGCGGAGATAGTCAATATCCATCTCACCACCGATGATCTTGATGAGGTCGTAGTTGGGCTCGAACTTCACCTGGTCGATGGTCATCTTGTTCACCTCATCGATGATGCCCTTGTCGTGTGGAGAGAGCACCTGAGCGCCGTCGTCCCAGTAAGCCTTGTAGCCATTGTACTCCTTCGGGTTGTGCGAAGCGGTGACGTTGACACCTGCCTGCGCATGGAGCTGACGGATAGCGAACGAGATTTCGGGAGTTGGGCGGAGTGACTCGAAGAGATAAACCTTGATGCCGTTGGCAGAGAAGATGGCAGCCACGGTCTCGGCAAACATACGGCCATTGTTGCGGCAGTCGTGACCAACTACCACTGCTGGCTGAATGTCGGGGAATGCACGGTTGATGTAGTTGGCGAAGCCTTGGGTAGCCATGCCCACCACATACTTGTTCATACGGTTGGTGCCGGGGCCCATAATGCCACGAAGACCACCTGTACCGAACTCGAGGTTCTGATAGAATGCCTCGATGAGGTCGGTCTTGTCCTCGTTGTCAAGCATTGCCTTTACGGCAGCCTTGGTTTCGTCGTCGAAACCATCACCCAGCCAAGCTTGTGCTTTGGCTGTACAGTCTTTAATAAGCTGTTCGTCCATGATATGAATCGTTTTATTTATTAGGTTTGGTTATGAAGCTGTAAAATACGGTTAGCGGAAGAAGAAAATTAGCCTTGGGGACAGAGTTGCGTTTGGCTTTGTTAAGTCCCCATTTCAGTGTGCAAAGATATGTAAAAAAAATGATGCATACAAATTAAAAACCAAAAAAATGCCCCAAAAATGTTCTAAAACATATTTTTGAGCAATTTTTCTTTGCGACGATGTTCGCCCGCATCATTTGACCATCATCTGTGCTATTCGTCCCAATCCAATTCGAGGTCGGAAGGCGCGACACCTTCGATGGTGTAGTCGTCGTGTCCGTAGGGATCGACCTCCTCGTACTGGTCTTCCAGGCCCTTCGAAATATCGAGGTTTCGATGTGAGAAAGTCTGTACGCGGTTTGCCTCGTCGTTGAGCATCGTCCACAGCATATCCTTGAGTTCGTCAAGGCCAGTGCCTGCCACGGAGGAGATGAACACGGTGGGCACGCCATCGGGTAGTTCCTGACGCATCTGGTCGATGAGCTCGTCGTCGAGCATATCACATTTGGTGATGGCAAGCAGACGCTGCTTGTCGAGAAGTTCGGGATTGTACTTGCCCAGTTCGCCCAGCAGCACCTCATAGTCGCGCTTGACATCGGTGGTGTCGGCAGGGATCATAAAGAGCAGTGTGGAGTTGCGTTCGATGTGGCGCAGGAAGCGCAGACCAAGGCCCTTGCCCTCCGAGGCACCTTCAATGATGCCAGGGATGTCGGCCATGACGAACGAGCGATTGTCGCGATAGGGCACGAGACCCAAGTTGGGCTCCATTGTCGTGAACGGATAGTCGGCAATCTTTGGCTTGGCAGCGCTGATGCTCGACAGGAGAGTCGATTTGCCCGCATTGGGGAATCCTACAAGGCCCACATCGGCGAGCAGTTTCAGTTCGAGGATGACGCTGCGCTCCAAGGCGGGTTCACCTGGTTGTGCATAGCGCGGTGCTTGATTGGTGGACGTGCGGAAATGCCAGTTGCCCAAACCTCCTCGTCCTCCCTTCAGGAGCACCACTTTCTGCTCGTGGCCTGTCACCTCGCAGATATATTCACCCGTCTCGGCATCATATACCACCGTACCCATCGGCACTTCGATGATGGCATCCTCGCCGTCCTTTCCGAACGACTTGTTGGGCATACCTGCCTGTCCATCGGTGGCGAAGATGTGACGTTGGTAACGCAGGTGGAGCAGGGTCCAGTAGTTGCGGTTACCATGCAGGATGACCGAACCGCCCTTGCCTCCATCGCCGCCATCGGGTCCTCCCTTGGGGATGTACTTGGCGCGATGCAGGTGCGAACAGCCACGGCCGCCCTTGCCCGAACGACAATAGATGCGAACGTAATCTACAAAATTGGATTCTGCCATTTCTTAACCTTTCGAACCTTTCAGAACCTTTTTAATACTCAAAATACAGCGTAATGCCCACGCTAAGTCCGTTGTTCTGGAGGAAAGTCCTGTTGAGGTTCTTGAATCCCCAGTCGTAAGCCACGTGAACCTGCCACTGCTGGTCGTAGAGCAGACTGCACTGCAAGCCCCAACCCACATCCCAACGGGAAGCGTCGTGCGACTTGAAGAACGAGTGGCTGCCGATAATCGTTTCTCCGTCGGGACGAGCCGTACCGCCCAAACCTACTGCAAAATAGGGGCCGGTCTCGCCCATGATGGTGAAGTCGGAATTAAGGTACCAAGCATAACCATAATGAACAGGAATCTCGATATAATGCGAAGTGAAGTGAGTCTCGGGCTCCAGATCGAGGCCATCGGGATGTCTGGGATCGGGACCCGTAGCACCCTTCATTGAGTAACGAACCACGGCACGTGCAAAAGTATTGTCAAACAAATCGCTGGCATCGAGCATCAGATCGACACCGGCATTGAGGCCTATAGCGTAGTCATATCCTGCACCCGAGAAAGTAGGAGCATTCAGTCCAACGGTGAGACCGAGCTTGTAGGGTGGCATGCCATCGAAATCGAGCAGCTGGGCATCGGCACGCTGAACCAATGCGGAAGCAAGAACAGCAACGAGGGCAACAAAGAACTTTTTCATTATATAATTTTTTTAAAGGAAACGGACTCCCGTAAGAATCCGTTTCATAAATTAGAAATTAGTCGAAATAAACGGTGAGGTTGACACTGAGGTTGAGGTTCTTGCCAGATCCCTTGTAGGTCTTGCTATCGGGCACAGCATCGCAGAGGCCCCAGTCATAACCCACTGTGAGCTGATACTTCTCCATATAGATGGCGCCAACATGGAGGCCCCAACCCACATCGAAGCGACGAAGGTCGTCATAATACTTGTGCATACGTCCGCTGATGCGATGCTCGGTATAGCCCGTCACATTCTCGCTACGGAACGAACCGCCGCGACGGAAAGAAAAATACGGACCCGTTTCGGCCAAGAGGCAAAGGTCGTCATCCATTTCGTAGGCATAACCGAAGTGAACGGGCACCTCAAGGTAGTGAAGATGATAAACGGCGTCGTGAGCCACAATTGGAGTACCGCTGTGGACAAACGCATCCTCGCTGGCGCTACCTCCCTTGCGGCTGTAGAGCACCGAACCACGAAGGTAGGAATTGGGGATGAAGTTCTCGGTGTTATAGAGTACTGTTCCACCTACATTCCAACCGGCCAACCAGCCATACTGTTCGTGTCCGAAAGACGAAACGTTCATACCTAACTGAATGCCGAAACGCATGTGTTCATTCGAGCCACTAAAGACAGCCTGTGCACTGGCAGTCGTCATAGCAGCGATGACGATAACTGCAACTGATGATAAAAGTTTCTTCATTTGATTATGTAATTTAATTAAAGTTATTAGCCGTAGAGCAACAAACATATAATTCAGGTGCAAATGTAAGCATCTTTTGACAAAAAAACAAATTATCGGACAAAATATTTATCAAAACAGCATTTTTTTGCCATAAAAATTCCAAATTCGTGTTTTTTTCAGTACCTTTGGACCGAAAAAAAAGAATTTGAATCACAAATTGCACATAATATGAAAGGAATTGTACTGGCAGGAGGAAGCGGCACACGCCTCTACCCCATCACCAAAGGAATCAGCAAGCAGCTTATTCCCATCTACGATAAGCCGATGGTCTATTATCCCATCTCGGTACTGATGCTGGCAGGCATCCGCGATATACTAATCATCTCGACGCCCTACGACCTACCAGGCTTCAAGCGCCTGCTGGGCGACGGATCAGATTATGGCGTGCATTTCGAATACGCCGAACAGCCTTCTCCCGACGGACTTGCCCAGGCCTTCATCATCGGCGAGAAGTTCATTGGCGATGACTGTGCCTGCCTGGTGCTTGGCGACAACATCTTCCATGGCGCCAACTTCACCGGCCTGCTGAAACGTGCCGTCAAGAGCGCTGAGGAGGATGGCAAGGCTACCGTTTTCGGCTATTGGGTGAACGATCCCGAACGCTACGGCGTGGCAGAATTCGACAAACAGGGCAACTGCCTCAGCATCGAGGAGAAGCCCGCCCATCCGAAGTCAAACTATGCCGTCGTGGGTCTCTATTTCTACCCCAACAAGGTGGTCAATGTAGCCAAGAGCATCAAGCCTTCGGCACGCGGCGAACTCGAGATCACGACCGTGAACCAGTGGTTCCTCAACGACAAGGAATTGAGAGTCGAGACGCTCGGCCGCGGTTTTGCCTGGCTCGACACCGGCACACACGACTCGCTCAGTGAGGCTTCGACATTCATTGAAGTCATTGAGAAGCGCCAAGGCTTGAAGGTGGCCTGTCTCGAGGGCATCGCCTATCGCCAGGGCTGGATCGACGAGGAGAAGATGCGCCAGCTGGCACAGCCCATGCTCAAGAACCAGTATGGGCAATATCTGCTCAAGGTCATCGATGAAATCAAGCGCGACGGACGTCGTGAACTATAAGCGCCGGCAATTTGGAATTTCGGAATTACGGGATTCGACATTCCGTAATACCGGAATTACGAAATTACGCTATTCCGTTATTTCGTGAAATAATAAAATGTTAATTCAAGATAGAATATGTCAAAAAGAACAATAGTTATCACTGGCGGTGCAGGCTTCATTGGCTCGCACGTTGTTCGCCTCTTTGTCAATAAATATCCTGACTACCACATCATCAACCTCGACAAGCTGACTTATGCCGGCAACCTTGCCAACCTCAAGGATGTGGAGGGCAAGCCCAACTACGAATTCGTGAAGATGGACATCTGCGACTTCGAAGCCTTCTACCAGCTTATGCAGGACAAGAAGGTCGATGGCATCATCCACCTCGCTGCTGAGAGCCATGTCGATCGCTCAATCAAGGACCCGTTCACCTTTGCACGCACCAACGTGATGGGCACGTTGAGCCTGCTGCAGGCCGCCAAACTCTACTGGGAATCACTGCCCGAGAAATATGAAGGCAAGCGCTTTTACCACATCTCGACCGATGAGGTCTATGGCGCCTTGACCATGAGCCATCCCGAGGGCGTGAAGCCTCCCTTCTCGACCACTGCGTCGAGCAGTGAGCACCATCTGGCCTACGGCACGGACTTTTTCTACGAGACCACCAAGTACAATCCGCATTCGCCCTACAGTGCTTCGAAAGCCAGCTCTGATCACTTCGTGCGTGCCTTCCACGACACCTACGGCATGCCGACCATCGTCACCAACTGCTCGAACAACTATGGTCCCTACCAGTTCCCCGAGAAGTTGATTCCGCTCTTCATCAACAACATCCGCCACCGCAAGTCGCTGCCCGTCTATGGCAAGGGCGAGAACGTGCGTGACTGGCTTTTCGTCGAAGACCATGCACGTGCCATCGACCTCATCTTCCACAAGGGCACCATCGCCGAGACCTACAACATCGGCGGCTTCAACGAATGGAAGAACATCGACCTCATCAAGGTGGTGATCAAGACCGTCGATCGTCTGCTCGGACGTGCCGAGGGCGAGGATCTGAACCTCATCACCTATGTCACCGACCGTCTTGGACACGATGCACGCTATGCCATCGACTCGACCAAGCTGCAGAAGGAACTGGGCTGGGAACCAAGCCTACAGTTCGAGGAAGGCATCGAAAAGACCGTCAAGTGGTACCTCGAGAACCAGGAGTGGATGGACAACATCACCTCGGGCGAGTACGAGAAGTACTACGAGTCGATGTATGCTAACAGGTAAGCTTAACTAGGGGGCGGAATCTTCCGCCCCCCTCAGAATACTCTGATTACTCGGAATATTCCGATTATTCCGACTACTCCGACCCCTATCACTCAACACACACTATTACTTACTATGCGACACATCTTAACCATCCTAAGCACCTTCTTATTATCTTCCTTCTGCTCCATGGCACTCGACCTGGGAGGACAGAATCGCCAGGACATCAGTCTGAACGAGGGCTGGGGCTATCATTCCATCTTCGAAGTAGCCAAAAAGGCACCCTTTGAACCCGTCACTTTGCCCCATACCTGGAACGTTCGATTCATTCCAGGCACCGTGCGCTACGACCGTGCGATGAATGTGTATAATCGTACGCTCACCATCACACCCGAGATGATGGGCAAGCGACTCTTCCTCTATTTCGAAGGTGTGAATTCTGTGGCTTCGGTCTTCATCAATAGGCATATCGTGGGCGAACACAAGGGCGGCTATCTGGCCTTCTGCTACGAAATCACCGACTTTGTGAATCAGGGCGATAACCTGCTCGAAGTGTGGGCAAGCAACGCTTTCCGCACCGACGTGCTGCCTATCTCGGGCGACTTCAATGTCTATGGCGGCATCCATCGTCCCTGCCACCTCATCGTCACCGAGCAGGATTGCATTCGTCCCGACTACTATGCTTCGCCCGGCGTATTGATTCGACAAAGCAATGTTTCTGCCCAACAAGCCGACCTGGATATCGAGACCTTCCTTTCGCTCAAGAGCGGCAAGAACCTCCAACTCAAGGCTGAGGTCAAGGATGCTGACGACAACATTGTTGTTGCCAACACAATTGCCGCACAGGAAGACGTTTCCCATATTCCGTTAACCCTTCAGAACCCGCATCTATGGCAAGGCAAACAGGATCCTTATCTCTATACCGTAGAGGTTTCACTTATGGATGGTGACAAGGTCGTCGACCAGGTTTGCCAGCAGACGGGCCTTCGCTCCTTCTATGTGGACCCCGACCAGGGATTCTTCCTCAATGGCAAGCACCTCGACCTCGTGGGCTTCAATCGCCACGATGACTTCGACGGACGTGGTTCTGCCCTCCTGCCCGAACACTACAAGAAGGATATGGAGCTGATACTCGAATCGGGCGCCACCTTCATGCGCCTGGCACATTATCCCCACAACGAGGAGATGTATCGTCTCAGCGACGAAAACGGCATCGTACTTTGGACCGAGATTCCTTTCTGCGGCCCCGGCGGTATGGCCTACACGGGCTTCCTCAATACGCCAGGCTTCAAGGAGAATGCACGACAGTGCGCCCACGAACTCGTCTATCAGAAATTCAACCATCCGTCCATCTGCTTCTGGGCCATCTTCAACGAGGTGCTCGTCGATAAGGACAACTTCGTAGGCTACGACGACCCCACCGAATTCTTCAAGGAGATCAACGCCATCTACAAGGGCCTCGATTCATCACGACTGACGACCTTTGCCACCTGCGTCGATACGAAGCTCTACCTCGGCATCGCCGATCTATTGGCTTGGAACAAATACTTCGGCTGGTACAGCGATGCGGTCGGCAAGGCTGACAAGTTCTTCGACAATGCCAAGGAAGAAGCTGCAGGAACACCAGTCGGCGTGTCGGAATATGGTGCCGGAGCTTCAATCAATCAGCACAGCTGGCCGCTCGACGATGCCAACAAGGCCGACGGACACTTCCATCCCGAGGAAGCACAAGCCGTCTGCCACGAAGGCAACTGGGCTTGCTTCAGCACACGTCCTTACCTTTGGTGCAAGACCATCTGGCATTTTGCCGACATCCAGTCCTATCAGCGCAAAGAGGGAGAAAAGGAAGGCTTCAACGACAAGGGCCTCATCACCTACGACCGCTCCACGAAGAAGGATGCCTTCTGGTTCTACAAGGCCAACTGGAATCCCGAACCGATGATCTACATCGCCTCTCGCCGCTTCACCGACCGCACCGAAGCCCTGACCGACGTGCGTGTCTATACCAACCTCCGCGAAGTGACGCTCTACATCAACGGCAAGAAGATCGGCAAGATGAAGCCCGACAACATCCGTCGCGCACTCTTCAACGGAGTTACGCTCCAACCCGGACAAAACGTGATTCGCGTTGAAGGCAAGAGCGGGAAACAGCTCGTCAGCGACGAGTGCACCTGGAATCTGAAATAACAACACAGACCCCCTCTAATCCCCCTGCTTAGGGGGAAGAACCAAGCCCGAACAAGCAAGGCCTCCCCCTAAGCAGGGGGACTGAGGGGGTCTCCTAACCCTTCTTTATTCCTCCCCATGAAACTCCCCATCCTCCTCCCCCTCCTCCTCGCATCCCTCGGATGCAACGCCCTTCTTGCCCAACAAGTCTTTGAGGCAAATCCCTCCAACCTCACCACCGTGCTCAAGCAAGTGCAGAAGCATCTGCGCAAACCACAGAAGGAAGATATTGTCATCCAGCTGGCTGGTGGCACCTATCTGTTCACCGAACCGCTCGACATCGACCAAAGTTTCAGCGGACGCGACGGGCACACCGTCACACTCCGTGCCGCTGAAGGGCAAACACCCGTCTTCAGCGGCGGTCGCACAGTGACAGGTTGGCAACGCGTCAACGGGAATCTTTGGAAAGCGCACCTCGACTGTCCCGTCAAACTGCGCAGTCTCCTCGTCAATGGCCGTCGCGCCGTGATGGCAGCTGCTCATAAGCGTTCGCAGGGAGCAGGCATCGAGAGTCGTTTCGAGATTACAGGCGAAGAGCCCTGGGCATTCGGTGCCGGACAAGGCGTGGATGGCATCAAACTTGTAGCTGACCCCGAGTTGCATCTCTTCCGCAATCCCGAAGATGTGGAGATTGTACAAGAGAAGACCTGGACCGAAAAAATCCTTTGTCCCCGCGAGTTCGACAAGTGGGGCGACACCATCATCGTACGTTTCCAGCAGCCGCTTGGCGCCATCCTCAACTCGATGGCATGGGCTGGCAAGATCGACTACAACAAGCTTTTCTATGTGCGCAATGCCTACGAACTGCTCGACGAACCTGGCGAGTTCTATTTCGATCGTGCGGCACAAACCCTCTTCTACTTCAGCCGTGGCGAGGATATGACCACTGCCGAAGTCATTGCACCAAGCAGCGAAGGCCTGTTGCGTCTGCATGGCGTTTCGAACGCCCGCCAGCTTGAGAACTTCCGTGTCGAGGGCGTGACCTTTGCCTACGACACCTGGAACCTGATGTCGCTCGAAGGCTCACGTGGCTTCGGTGGCATCCAGAGCCTCGGTCTTGCCTACAAGTACATTCCCGATGGCAACTGGCATCCCACCAAATACAACTCGTGCGACACGCCCGAAGGTTGCGTCGATGTCAAGAATGCCCGTGGCATTCAGATTACAGGCTGTCGTTTCGAGCACCTCGGTTGTGCCTCTGCCATCACGCTGATGAATGATGTGAGCGAGTCTTGTGTCACCGGTTGTTTCTTCAATGACATTTTCGGCAATGCCGTGACCATCGGCCATCCTCAGCATTACGAAATCGGCGATGGCGAAGGACGTTTTGCGCCGGGTGTCGAAGGGCTCTGCCATGACATCAACGTCACCAATAACTACATCCGCAACGTCAGCATCGACTTCCGCCAGATTGAGGCCATCATCGGCTTCTTCTGCAACACTGTCCACATCGACCACAACGACATCCTCGGTTGTCCCTACGGCGCCATCGCACTCGGTTGGTGGTGGGCCAATGCGAAGATTCCCGAGCCCAAGCTTTCGGGCAACAACACCATCAGCTTCAATCGTTTGGGCCAAAGCCACCAACTGCTCTCCGACGGCGGCATAGTCTATATGCTCGGCCCACAGCCCGGCTCGGTGGTCGAAGGCAACTACCTCTTCAAGGGTCCGCGCTGCATCTATCCCGACGATGGCTCATCGGGCTGGAAGATCCACGACAACGTGATCAACTCCGTCGGCCAACTTTGGTTCCACATCGACTCCGACCGCGACTACGACATCGAAACCTATCATAACTTCGTCAAGGCCAACAACACCGCAAATAGCGGACGCGGCACTACCATCACCGACACCCAGGTGTTCCGCAACGTCGATTTCAACGACGAAGCCAAGGCCATTATGAATGCTTCGGGCATCGAAGACGCTTGGAAACACATCATCCCTGCTGAAGAGCCCGAACTAGTCCGAATCTACCCGGATTTTGACATCAAGAGGTGGTAACACCCTCTTTGCTCAGATACATAGAGAGGAAGCCGAAAATTGTCGGCTTCCTCTCTCATTGTCTAGATAATCTAGATGGTCTAGAGATTCTAGAGATTCTAGATAATCTATAAAGCCAAGGTTCAATAGAACAGCCAATCTACAGCATCTTCGCTGCCACCAATGCCCACATTTCGGGGCTTGACCTGCGACTTGGTGAGACCCAGCACGAGGATATAACCTTCGGGCAAGGTAAGCTTGTGATGACCGGCAGTGAAACTGTAGGTGTGCACATTGGCCAAAGGCTGTCCAGCCAGCTTTATGGCATTCTGCAGCTGCGGTTCAGCCTGACCGTATTCGTTGGCCGAAGCATCCGTTTCGAGTTTGGGAGCCTTGGCATAACGGCTCTGGTCGTCACGGAAGTAGCCCACCAATACCTTCAAGGGTTCCTTGGCTTCAAATTCCAACACGAAACCTGCATCCTCGACCTTCTCCCCTTGTAGCACCTGCTGCACGCGGTTGCGTGGCTTCTGCGCTTCGAACGCAAGAGCTGTGAGTCCTTTCAGTTCATCGGCCAAAGCCTCCACCTTGTTGTCAGGCAGGTTGGTGAAAACCTGTGTACCTACATCGAGACGAACCCTCTTCTGGGAACTAAGCAACGTGTATTGCGCATCCTGGAACGGTTCAATCGAGGCAGCAGCCTCAGCAATCTTGCCTGCGGCCTTGTCTTTGAGCAACTGGATATTAGCCTTGAAAGCCTCCAATTCCTTCTCATAATGCGGCAACATCTCTGCCCAAGTCTTGTTCTTGCCGTCGTCTCCTCCTATGGGAATGCGGCGCTGTGCCGTCTGCATCGAATTGGCATAGAGGTAATGTCCCTCGGTGAGCGCTACCAGTTGACGCCAATGCTTGAGACTCGTTTCGAGCAAAGGAACGGCCTGATCCAAGTATGCGATGCATTCCAATTCGGAGCCTGCCTTCAGCTTGTGGCTCCACTGGTAGTCGAGCACAAGTTTGGCTGCCTGTACCTTATAATACATGAATTGCGCGAACTCGCGATAGCAAGCCATATCGTTGCGCAGACGCAGGAACTCATCCTTGTTTTTGGTGATTCGTCCCTTGTCAGCTTTTAGGATGGCTGACAATGCAGCATCGCCATGATCGAGACACTGCTCCACGATGTCGAGCGGAAATTCTCCATTGGGCACATGAGGTGTTTCTGTCCACTCCTTTTCAACCCATTCGATAAGTTTCTCACCTTCGGGACCGCAACTTTCGTAGAAGCCGGGATAGATGGTGTATTTGTAAGGATTGACGAGCTGGCTCATAAAGAGTCCCAGGAGCAATGTCTCGCGATTGCCCTCAGTGATGCCGAATCGGCGCAGCAATTTTGGTGCAATCTCGCCCGATGCTTCATAAGCCTGACGAATATCATCGGCAACGTCGGTGGTTGTGCCATAGAAATCGGCAATGCGCTGGTCCCAATAGGCAATCTCCTCGGAGCGATCGCGTCCTTGCTTCCAGGCATAGCGTCCCCATTCGGCAAACCATAGCCAGTCGCGGTCAATCTGCATCTCGCGTTTGCCGTCACCGAGGTCGTCGGCGGTATAAGGATGATCCCAATACGATGCCTGCGGGAAAAGATGCAACGCATTGGCTCCATGCACCTGATGCATCGCACCCACGGTCTTCTGCACAAAGTCGGGCGAAGCCCAGCGCCAAGGCTCTAGGTTGGCAAGGATGTGGACGTTCTCGACATGCACCGAACCGAGTTCCGAAAGGTCCTTGTGAATCTTTGCCCATGGGCCACGTGGCTGATAGGTGGTCAATGATTCGCCATTATACTTGTGCATCGTGTAGATGTTCTTATAGATGGGCAAAGCCTGGTCCATCACCGCGCGGCAGTCCACATCATGGGCTCGCAAAATAATCGGAGGTTGCTCCCTTTGGTCGCGTCCGGGAGAAGCATCGTTTCTCCCCAACTGCGCCAATCCGTCCTTCACACCAGGAATGACAGTATTGATCATCCAGTCGAGTTTACGATCATTGCCACTTATGGCCTCACCCAACGTGATGAGCAGGCCCACGTTCGGATAGTCGTGCACAAAGGCAGCGATAGATTTGCGTGTATAGTCGGAAAGCAGCGGGTCGATGGGACGATTGCGATCCTGCGTCTTGATGCCATAATGTTCGGCAAAAGGCTTCGAGACAATAATATTGTAGAACATCTGAATCACGTAGATGCCGCGTTTCTCGGCCTCGGTGGTGAGGAACGAGAAAATCTCGCGGTTCTTCGCAAACGTCGCATCATCGACCTCTACGGCAAACGGATAATCCTCCAGTTTCACCAACGAGGCGAAAGGATGACCATTCCAAAGGTAAAGCGAGTTCATTCGGTTCTCGACCATCATATCGAGATATCGCAGCCACATCTCCTTGTCGTAGAACCATGGGAAGTTCTCGGGAGTATAGGGATATTCATAGACGGCACGACCCGGCAGGAACTGCGTCTTCTGCACACCGATACAAGGCCCGCGAAGCACCATCTCGGGCGCATCGGCAAAGTCGGCAGGGAACTGGAAGTTTCCCTTCGATATATAGCTGTCGATGAGTTCGCGGCAACCATAAAGCGTGCCCGTGGCATCGTTGCCGATTACCTGCGTCTCATTGCCCGAAGTCACGATGCGAAAACCCTCCTTGGGCAAGGAATCTGCTGGACTTGCCTGACTCAAGTTGATGACAAGATCTGCATCCTGTCCCACCACCAACTTGCAGCCCCGCTTCCTGAGTTCGTTTCGCAACTGCTCTGCTCCGAACGTCATTCGGCTATTGGCATCGTCTGGTAGATTGATGGTCACACTCGGCCCCTTTGGCCCTCCGCAACTCACAAACAAAGTCATAAGTGCGATGAAAGGTAGAATTATATTTCTCATAATAATCACGTTTATCGAAATTCTCAGAATAATCCGAGTAAGCTGGACATGCCGACCTCTCCGACTACTCTATATTATCTCACTCCAGCACCAGTCTCACCACCTGTGCCACATCCGACGGCAGGCGTGAACCCTTGGGAATAGTGAGGCGCAACCCCTCGGCAGTCTGTTCAAAACGACATTCAAAGTTCTTCTTCACCGAAAGGAGGATAGCCTGTTTCACTGGCAGGTTCACCTCTTTCAAAAGGACTGTATTTTCCGTGCCTGGCCAGTCGAGGAAGATGGCATAGAGCGTCTTTCCGTCCTTCTTCTGGGTATAATGTACGCGGTAGCCTTCCTCGCTTTCTGCATTCTTTTTCGCATGTTCGGTTTCTTCGGCATTTTCGACAGAATAAACCGTCTCGTGCGAAACGCGATAAGGACGCGTCTCATAGATTGATTCGCCATAAGACCACAGCCAAACTCCCACATTGGCCATAATATCCTGCTGCGCCTGCGGGATAGTTCCGTCTGCCATCGGAGCGAGGTTGAGCAGCAGCTGCCCGTTGTTGCTCACCACTTGGATGAGACGCTGAATGATATTCTTGTGCGAGATGTACTGCATCCCTTTCACGTAGCCCCACGACTTATGATAGCCATCGGCAATGGTGAAGTCGCAAAGCCAAGGTATCGGGTCAATCTCGTTGAGCGACGACATTTCGTGATCGAGCATACCCACTTCGCGCGGGAATTCCTTATATTTATAGGTGAAGGCCACCTCCTGCCCTGTCTTTGCCGCATGGTTGAAGAAATGCTGAATTGTCTTCAAACGTCTTTCCTCGGGTATCTGGTCCATCCAAGCATCGAAATACAGCAGGTCGGGCGAATACTGCTCGATGACTTCGTCACATTTGTCGGACCACATCTGGAGCCACTCGTCATGGTCCATCAGACAACCATAAAGCTTGGCATAACGCGGATTATTGGCCGCCCAATCGTCCTGAACCGTGACATAGGTGTAGTTGATTTCATGATGAAGCGAAGTGAAGAACTTCAAACCGCGCTTGCGAACTGCCGCAGCAATCTCTCCCAAACAGTCGCGCTCCGGCCCCATCTTGGCAGCGCAGAACGGAGTAACCTTCGAGTCCCACATCGCAAATCCATCGTGATGTTCGGCAACGATACCGCCGAAGCGTGCGCCAGCCTCCTTGAAAAGCAGCGCCCACTGGTCGGCATCGAAATGCTCGGCCTTGAACATTGGGATGAAATCATGGTAGCCGAATTCAGAAAGCGGTCCGTAGATAGCCTCCTGTCGTTCGCGCTCGCCCATCAGGAACTGCTCGCCCTTCGCATACTCACTGCTCGATGCATCGCAGTGCATGTAGTGGAAATATTGCTCGTTACCGTAAGCAGGAACGCTATACACCCCCCAATGGCAATAGATGCCGAACTTGGCATCGCGTAGCCATTCGGGCACGGGCTGATGCTTCGATAGCGATGTCCAATTCGCCTCATAGGGGCCTTGCTCCAAAGTTTTTTTGGAGAAGCCGGCCTGAACTGACAAAGAGATGACTGCGCCCAACATCAGAGCGCGCCTACAAACGTCAATCATTCCAAATTCTTTAATTCGCAAATTCGTGATAATATGAAAATGTTATAGTTTCACAGTCACAGCAGCACCATCATACCTGACATCTTTCGTTACAATATTCTTTCCGTCAATGACTTTGACAACGAAATTACGCTGCTGCTTCATGCCATCGAAGTTGCCTATACGCTTTCCGAGAGTCAGGCTTCGGGTCTGCTCTTCCCACATAATAGGAATGACCGAGAATTGTCCCTTCTCGCAATCGTAGGTGATGCCATCGTCTTCGTATAGGTCAAAGCTAGCATCCTTGCCGGGGATGACCTCGATGGTCAAAGTCTGATCGGGCAATTCATCGGAATACTGGATGACGGGGCTCTTGGGAACGATGCTTCCTCGACGCACGAAGACAGGTATTTCGTTCAAAGAGACATCACAAAGCAAATGCTGCCCACCTTCAAGGATATTGCCCGAAGCGTCTTGCCATTGGGCACCCGTTGGCAGATAGACATCCTGCTTCGAAGTCTCCGACAAAGGATGGGTCACCGGACAAACGAGGAACGCCGGGCCAAACATATATTCCGTCTTGCAGGCACGTGCCTCGACATCACGGGGGAAGTCAAAGGCAAGCATGCGTGCCATGGTATAGTTGTCGGAAGTCACCTTGGCTGCCATCGAATAGATATAAGGCAGCAGCTCGTAACGGAGCTCTATGTTTCGAACCAGGGCGGCGTAGTAGAGGTTCGAAGGGTTTGAAGGGTTCGAAGGGTTCGAAAGGTTCGAAGGGTCACCGTAATTCCAGGGTTCGCGCGGAGTGTCGGTGCCATGGCTGCGGAAGACTGGAAGGTAAACCGCCCATTGGCACATACGCAGATAGAACTCGCGATAGGCAGGGTCCTTGCAGCCCTCGGGGAATTCGCCTTTCCAGAACCATTGCATACCAGACGATGTGAAGAATGTGCCCGCATCGACCGTCCAATAGGGACAACCCGTAGCCATGAAGTTCAAGCCCATCGGAATCTGACGGCGCAATGACTTCCACGAGGCGTAGGTGTCGCCGTTCCAAGAAATGGTGGCATAACGTTGTTGACCTGCAAAACTCGAACGGGTGAGGTTAACCACACGCTTGCGGTCGGAAGTCCTGCGCTGGTTCTCATAGATGCCTCGTGCATCGAAAAGGGAATAGAGCGAACTGCGCTCGGCACCCATCACTGCATTCTGTGCCTCCAGATTCAGTTTCCAGCGATCAGCATGGCTATCCCATCCGTAACCTTCGGGCATCGGCTTCCAGTCGCCATCAGTGGGTTCGGTGCAGTCGCACCACCACGCATCGAAGCCCTTTCCATCGTGGAAGAACTCGCGGTTGGCCCACGTCCAGTAGTAGGAACGTGCCTCTTCGTCGAAGACATTGATGAACGAACGGTTGAGCATATATCCGCGCTCCTTGAAATCCTTCTCCTGCGGATTGCCCTGCGGATTGGGCCAGATGCTCACCATCAGACGTCCATGCAACTGGTGCACGGTGTCGGCCAAAGCCTGCGGATCGGGATAATAGCGCGAATCCATCTTCATCATGCCCCAGCCCTCGGGCCAGTAGTTCCAGTCCTGCACAATCATATCGATGGGAATCCGGCGACTGCGGAACTGACGCATCGTCTCGATGATCTCGGCACTGCTGTGGTAACGTTCCTTCGACTGGATGTAGCCGAACAGATAACGCGGCATCATCGGCGACTGTCCGGTGAGCGTACGCATACGGTTCACGACACGATCCATCGATGCTCCCTTCATGAAATAGTAATCCAATCCCTGTGCAGCCTCCAGTTCGACGAGTCCCTGGCTGTCGCTGTCGTCGAATCGCATACCGCAACCCGCATCGAAGAGCAGGCCGTAGCCCGAAGGGGTGGAGATTACGGGAACCATGGCCTTCAGGTTGTGCTGGCAGAGCCAAAGTTTCTGTCCCTTGAGGTCGAGCAGGTCCTCCATGTGGGAGCCCCATCCGTAGAGCGGCTCATCGGCAGGGAATGCGAAACGTACCTGCCAGCGCCACGAGGTGCCCACCGTGTCGCGCTTCAGCACGTCCATCACCACCTTCTCGCCATCGGCGGTCCGTTCGATGCGGCTTGACTTCGGGTCGTAGGTGATGTTTTCGAGGGCAATGCTCTCGCCCTGCTTGGGCATATCGTCACGTTCGGCGAGGAGCAGGTTGCCTTGCCTGTCGAAATAACTGATGGCACCTGTCTTTTCGTCCACACGCACCTGCAGACTGTCGGAAGTGAGCACGAATGCCCCTTCCTGCTTCTCCAGTTTCACCTTGACAAGATGATTCAAGGCCTCGGGAAGCACGACGGTCGTCTTGTTGTCCACGAAGTCGCTGTTCTCCGACAACCGCACACGCACGATGTCGGCCTCGGGAAACTCTACACGCAGCACACCTTGCTCAAGTGGGCACTCCAAACTGGTGGTGTATCGGGTGCATGCCGCCAGCGACAAGAGCATAGCGCCACCAAAAACAATAGGGATGATTTTCATTTCAGTTCTATAGATTTGGTAATATATTCAATTTACGGGGACAAAGATACGAACTTTTTACGAAGTGACAAAGAACTTTCTTCCTTTTTTGTATATAGGCATAAAAATGACTCCCCAATCGCAAGACTGGGGAGCCAACATATGAACGAAGATTACTTCGACTGTGGGATAGGATTCTGCACGAGGGCAGGATTGCTGTCGAGGTCACCCTTTGGAATCAGGAAGAGGAAGTCCTTGCGGGGCTTGAAGAGCGGTTCGGGAGAATCGAAGTAGCTGAGCTTGTCGGCAAAACCTTGGGCAAGTTTCTTGGCCGAACGGTCGGCAAGCACGTCGCGACGCAGTTCGACAAAGAAGATCTTGCCTTCGCCCACGAACTCGAAGCGGCGCTGGTTGAAGATCTCCTCGTCAATCTCAGCCTGGCTGCCGCTGAACGGAGCCAGTCCGGCACGCTGGCGCACCTGGTTGAGGCATTCGATGCCCGAGCCGGCATTGAGCTTGTTGGCAGCCTCGGCATAGTTGAGGAGCACCTCAGCATAGCGCAGGATGGGGAAGTTGGCATTGGGGCGCTGCAGCGAAGCATCGGTGTGCTGGTCGAAATACTTGCAGTTGAAGACGCAGGTATGCTCCACATTGCGGTCGTTGGTGATGTAGGGCTCCCAGTGCAGGGTCGTGGGGTTGAAGGTGTGGGCTGTGCCGTCGTTCTCCTCAAAATAGGTCAGGAACACCTTGGCACGCTTGTCACCATTGGCCAGCATCTCGGTATAGATGTAGGGCGAAACGCCCATGCGCGAATACTGGTAGCAGCCCATGTAGTTCGAATAGGTGCGACCCAGGCCGAAGCGGATGTGCATGCTGTTGCTCTGGCTCTGTGCAGCCGAATACTGGAGCTCGAAGATCGACTCCTTGTTGTTCTTCGCACCGCTCTCGTTGAACCAGTAGAACTGGTCCTCGTAGTTATCCATAAGGCCATAGACACCACTGTCGATCACCTTCTTGCTGTAGTCGCGGGCCTGGGTGTAGTATTCGGTTTCGTTGGCACCTTCACCGAAGACATCGGCCAAACCTGCACGATGCAGATAGACCTCACCAAGAGCAGCCTGGGCAGCGCCCTTCGAAGCACGCCAGACGTCATAGCCGCTGGTGCCACGAACGGGCAGCAACGACTCGGCCTGCTTGAGGTCGGAGATGATCTGGTCGTAGGTCTCGCTGTAGGTCGAACGTGCAAGTTCCAGGCCTTCCACGCCATTGGTATAGGTAAGCGGCAGGGCAAGGGCACCAAAGCAGCGTGCCATCGAATAGAAGGCATAGCCGCGGAGGAAGTAGGCCTGACCTTTGATGCGGTTGCGCGACTCCTCGCTCATCTCCACATTGTCCACGCGACCCAGCACGATGTTGGCACGGTTCACAGCCTCGTAGCAGGCAGCCCAGATGCGGTGAACGCCGTTCGAAGCCGAAGCGTTCTGCACGCCGTCCCACTTGTTGATGAGCTCCATATTATTCTTATTATAGGTAGGCACAGCCTGATCAGCGAGCAGCTCGATCTGAGCCAGATAGAGCTGGCTGTTGGCGTTGTACATGTTGCGGTAGCGGTTATATACACCGACAAGGGCGGCATCAATCTCGTCCTCGGTATTGTAGAACGAAGCGGGGTCGATGAAGGTATAGGGATGTTCATCGAGGTCGCTGCAGCTGGTCAAAGCCACACCACCAAGCATCGTGGTTGCAAGCACAGCACCCGCTAGAATATATTTGATTGTCTTCATATTGATTTCTATAAGCGATTATTAATTAACCCTTAAAACTTGGCATTTATGCCAAACATGATGGTTCTTGCAAATGGGTTCGAAACGTCGCCATTCTGGGGGTTGTAGCCTGTGTGGTTGGCCCAGGCTGCCACGTTCTGGAAGTTCACGTTCACGGTGAGATCCTTCAAGGCCTTCACCTTCATCAGTTTGCCGAAGTTGTAGCTGAGCTGGATGTTCTTCAGGAGGAAGTAGGCCCAGTCGCCGTTGGTGCGGTCGCTGAGGAAGATGCCCTTGGCACCTGCCGACGGATGGTCGCCGCCCGTATTGGTCGATGGGTCGAACATGTCGTCCCAAGCCTCCTGGGTGGGGATACCGAGGGTGTTGCGTACGCCATTGTCAACCCAAAGGCTGTAGCTGCCGGTGTCCTGCATGCCGATGCGCCAGTTGCTCGACGTGCCGGTGCCGCGATAGCCGCTGTGTTCTGCACCGATGATCGAAGCATACTTGAATGCACCCTGGCCATAGACGCTGAGGGTGAAGTCCTTGTAGCTCACGTTGAGGTTCAGGCCATAGAAATGCTTGGGCTCGATCGAGCCGATGCTATGGCAGTCGTTCACGGTGATCTGTCCGTCGCCATCGAAATCCTCGTACATCTCCGAGCCGATGTGTGCCGTACCCTTCACGCCGGGCACCTTGTCCACGTAGGCGTCAAGCTGCTCCTGCGTCTTGATGATGCCGAGCGAATGACGGGCAAAGACTGCATTGACGGGCTCTCCCACCTCCAGGGCTGAGACGATACCTGTGGTCGATGTGCCATCGTTGACAATCATACGCTCCACATCGTTGTAGAGTTCCTTCACTTCGTTGGTGTTGAAGGTGTAGTTCACGCCGAAGTTCACACGCCAATCCTTGTTCTTGAAGATGTCGGCATCGGCTGCCACTTCGATACCGTGGTTGGCCACCTTGCCGACGTTGCTGATCACCGACGAGTATCCCGAGGTCGAAGGGATGGGCACCTGGAAGAGCAGGTCGGTGGTGGTGCGGGTATAGTAGTCGAATGTGAAGTTGACGCGGCTGTAGAGCTGAAGCTCAAGACCTGCATCGAACTGTGTAGTGCGTTCCCACTTCAGCTTCGAATTGCCCACCGACTCATAATAGCCGAGCAGAGGCTCGGTGCCGTCGGTATAGTTGGCATCGCCTGTGCCTGTGCCAAGTTTCGAAAGCGAGCCGTAGTTGCCGATCTCCTGGTTGCCGGTCACGCCCCACGAAGCACGTACCTTCAGGTTGGTGATGGCGTCATTGTCCTTGAGGAAGTCCTCGTTGCTCACACGCCAGCCAAGGCCGACCGATGGGAAGGTACCGAACTTGTTGTCATCGCCAAAGCGCGACGAACCGTCGAAACGCACGGTGGCAGTGAGCAGATACTTGTCGGCATAGTTGTAGGCGGCACGTGCCGTCCACGAGATGAGGCGGTTGCTGTAATAGTTGCTGCTCGCCGAAAGGGTGGCCTGGTCCACGCCCGAGAAGTCGAATGCCTGCAGTCTCATGTCGGCAAACGATCCGCTCATCGACGAGGTGTTGTACTTGTAGTCCTGCCATGAATAGACACCGGTCAGAGTGAGATGATGCTCGCCCCACTTGTTGGTGTAGGTGATGATGTTATCCATGAGCTTCGAGCGGCTGCGTGCCCAGAGGTGTGAGCCTGTGCCGGTCTCGACGGCGTTGCCGATCGACTTGGCATCCTGGTTGCCTGCCCAGTAGTACCGGTTGATGTTCTTCACATCGTAGCCGATGTTGAGGCGATAGTTCAGGTGCTTGGTGAAATCGACCTGCAGGAAGAAGTCGCCCAGGAAGCGGACGCTCTTCTGGTTGTTGGTCTGGTTGGACATCGTGGCGAGCGGGTTGAACCAGTCGCCATGGTTCACGATGTTGTACGAACCGTCGGCATTATAGACGGGATCGGTGGGCCAGCCCCAGCGGAAGATGTCGTTGGTCACGCTCATGTCGTACGTGAGGTCTGAGCCGATTCGGTCGGTGGTCGAAGTGGTGAGCTGCATGCTCGAACCGATGGTAATCCACTGGTTGAACTTATGCTGCAGGTTGTTGTGCAAAGTGAACTTCTCGTACTCGGTGCCCTCGATCAGACCTTCCTGGTCGTAGTAGCCTGCCGAGAACATATAGTTGGTGCCGCCAGCCGAGCCGTCGAAGGTCACGCCATAGTCCTGCGTAAGCGACGACTTGCTGATCACCTCTTCCTGCCAGTTCACGTCGGTCACCGAGTAGCCATTGGGGAAAGGATTGGTCGAACCCTGTGCGGCAGCAGCCTTGGTCATATAGTTGATGAAGTCGTCACCCGTCACGGTGTCGAGCAGACGCGAACGCATGTTCACGGCTGTGCTGGCATGCACGCTGAGGTTCTTGCGGCCCTCCGAGCCTTTCTTCGTCGTGATCATCACCACGCCGTTGGCGCCACGCGAACCGTAGATGGCGGTAGCCGAAGCGTCCTTCAGGATTTCGATGGCCTCGATGTCGGCAGCATTGATGTCGTTGAGGTCACCGTCAACCAAGGCAAAGCCATCGACCACGTAGAGCGGGTCATTGCCCGAATTGATCGAAGCCGTACCACGGATACGCAGCGTAGGCACCTCGCCTGGGCGCAGGTTGTTGAAGACGGCCAGACCCGACGACTTGCCCTGCAGGGCTTCGAGCGGGTTGGCGGCAAGGGTCGAAGTGATGGCATCCGAACGGAGCGAGGTGGTCGAGCCCGTCAGGTCCGACTTGCGCATCGTACCGTAGCCCACCACTACCACGTCGTCGAGCAGTTCGGCATCCTCGGCGAGGGTGACCTGCACCGTCGGAGCTGCCTTGACATTCTGGGTGGAATAGCCGACAAACGAGATTTCGAGCGTCGAGCCGGCGTTGACCTTCAGCACAAACCTGCCGTTGGCATCGGTGTTGACGCCGTTGGTCGTTCCACGTTCGAGTACACTGGCGCCCGCAATGGGGTCACCGTTTTCATCGATCACCGCGCCATTGACGGTAATCTGCTGAGCCGGGGCTGCCGAGGCGGCTCCGGCTGGGTCTGCGGCATACGTAGAGACAGGCATTGCCATCCCAACGATCGACAATGCCGCAGCTGCAACCAAAAAGAATTTTTTCATAGATTATAATAGAGTGTGTTGGTTTTTTTCGGGGGCAAATATAATGGATTTTTTCTATTTTTCCAAATAATAATTACAAAATAGTATCACGAAATGCAAAAAGAAGTCAAATGCCGCTATATGCAATCTATTGCATGCCGTGTCCTTCGACAAAATACCATAAAAAACTATAATAGGCGAAGCGTGAGCAAGCAGCGGCTTCCGTCGAAGAACGTATCGAGCACCTCGCCGAAGATGTCGTCGGGCGAAGCGGCATCGAACAGCGTCATCGATGACTTCAGCTTCATGCTGTCCACATCCCATCCCATCAGCACATCGACGGGTTCGCCTGCCTGCTCAAGCACAGCCTCGGTGATTTCGCGCAGACGGGGTCCCAACACCTCATGTGCCAGGTACGCCTTTGCTTCTGCCAAGCCGCTGATTCCGTAGAGGTAACTGTTGGGGCTGTGTCCCAAGCCACGCATCTGCGGGAAGATGTACCAGATCCAGTGTCCGCGCTTCTGCCCTGCCCGCATCTCGGCAAGGGCCTGCTCGTAGTTGCCGAAAGGCTCGGTGTCCTGAGCCTCGACGAAACGTTCCAAATTAAACTTGTCTTCCATGTATTCGACGTCAATTGTTATTTGTTGATTGAAGAACGGTGCAAATATAGGAAAAATATCTGTATCTTCGCCTTATCGGGTGAAAAAACTGCAATATTTTCCACCTTTTGTGCCATTTCAGCGCAAAAATATACACAAAGTAAAATGTTTTTTTGTAATCTTTTTTCTTCCAATAACGACATGACCAATCTTTGCGCAAATTGGTTATGCTCCAATCGAAGAATGACCAATCTTGGCCGAAAATGGTCATACCTCAATCGGGACAAGCATTATCTCGGCCGTCAGAGTGCTATTTCCAATCGAAGCATAACCAATCTGCGCACAAAAAGGGTATGCTCCGATTGAAGGATGACCAATCTTGGCCAAAGTTGGGTATGCGACAATCAGAGTATAACCAATCTATGCCAAAAATGGTCATAAAACAAACGTAGAATAACCAATCTTGGCCGAAAATGGTCATGCTTCAATCGGAACAAGCATTATCTCGGCCGTCAGAGTGCTATTTCCAATCGCAGAATAACCAATCTGCGCACAAAAAAGGTATGCTCCGATCGAAGGATGACCAATCTCGGCCAAGATTGGTCATCCTTCAATTACAGCTTGAAATAACGTGTGGCAAGGCATTCCTTAGCTGAAACGATATTGTTGGCATCGAGACCGACACGCTTAGCATAAAAATGCCCGCACGTACTATGACATGCGGGCAAAACAGGAACAATCCAACAATTGTTATTTGATCATCTTCTCACCCTTCTGGATGAAGACACCATGAGCATTATTGGCATCAACACGACGGCCGTAGATGTCGTATGCAGGAGCTTCGACACTTTCGGTGCGGATGGTCTCGATATTGTCGGGACCTTCGACGCTGAAGGTGATGGTGCTCATCTCGGTGTCGCCCGAAGTATAGGAGGCAATGACGCCAGCAGTGTGTTCACCCGAAGTGAGACCCTCGAAGTAGTACTGCTTGTCGTCGGTCTGATCGACGAGTTCGCCATCGAGATATACCTTGTAGGCGCCATCGAGACTTGGAGCCTGACGACGACCCTGGGCCTTGCGCTGTGGAGCAGCTGCAGGGAAGCCCTCGGGCAGACCAATGGCAACATCGTCGATCATAAAGATGTAGTTGCCATCGATCTGACGGATGGTCACGTACTGCGCATCAGCTGGGATGTCGAAGACGTAGCGTGTCCAGTAGCTGTTCACCTTGAACTCTTCGCTGGCAATCTCCCAACTATAGACGGGCACGTACTCCAACCACTGGTAGCTGGCCGTGTCGGTGTAGTCGGTCGAAGTGGTGTAACCTACCATGAAGGTCTCGGTCTGGTAACCATAACCCTTGGCATAGAAGCCGAACTTGAAGTCCTCGTCAAAGAAGAGACGTGGAGAAACGAGCCAGTTCTGGTCGGTCGAGTTCGCCCATGAGGTAAGCATCTGCTGACCTGAGTTAGCGCTGAAGTAGTAACTGTAGCTGTTCTGGTTGCCATTAGCCTTGCTGAGGTTGAACACTAAGTAAGCAAACGAACCGCCACGGTTCGGATAATCGAGGTCGTTCAAGTAGCCAGTGCCTTCATCGGGATTGTCGAAGTCGAGATATTGCCAGCCCAGTTCGCCGGGCGAATTGATGGCAAATGCCTCGTGCTCCTCGAAGCCGTCGTACAACTGGTCGGCAAAGTTCCAGATGAAGAGGCGGTTGCCAAGGTCGGTCTCGTCGTCGTTGATAACCTTAAGACCAAATGGAGTCACCTGTGTCTCGGTGAGTTGGCGTTCGATGGTGTAGCTGTCCTCAATGTCGAGTTTCACGGTTTCGAAGATCTGACCAAAGCCCTTGAGATTGATATAGAGGTCATAGTTGGCCTTCCAAACGTTCTCGAAAGTCACCTCACCATTGGCATCGGCATAGTCACCATAAGCATGGACACCACCGCCATTGACGATCTGTACCCAAGCGCCCTCGGCTTCGTTGGTCGGGGTGTTGGTGGTAAGTTTCACAGTCACCTTGGTGTGCATCTTCCAGCCAATGCTGTCGCTGAAGACAAATGTACTGGTCAAGCCATCGGTATAGTGGCAGCGAACAGCATACTCGTAGGTGCCCATCGGGAGTTCAGCAATGCCCTCATCGGTGTAGGTGCGAGCCTTCACGCTGTCGAGCAGCTGGGTCCAAGTCTCGGGTTGAGCGGCAGTAGTTGGGGTCATACGATAGAGGTCGAACCAGGTGCGGTCGCCAATTGCATTGCGCCTTACGCTTGGCTCTGCAGGACTGATTGCCTTGATGAGCTTATGACACTCAATCTGGCCCAGCTCATTGTTAATTGTTAATTGTTCATTGTTAATTGACATCTGCTCATCCTGCTCGGTGCGACGGAACTTAGCCTCAGCAGCATTCTCCTCGGTGTCGTATGGAGCAACAGTAGCACGGAACATAAAGTTGTAGCGATAGCCTGCACTTTCGATATAGAAGAACTGACCCGAGGTGTAGTCGCCAGTGTAGCAACTTACGCCTTCAACGAACGGATAGCTGTCGTTAGGCTCGCTGGCGCCAAGACCTACAAAACCATAGTAGGCAACGCAGATATAAGCACCACGTGGAGCCTCGACTGGCTGGTCGAAGGTCATGTTGTTCCATGCTCCCTGGATCACGCTGACGTACTTCGAGGCAAGGACGTTCTGGGTAGGCTGGCCATTCTCATCGAGGTCGAAGGCATAGACGGTCACGCCATAGACAGTCTGGCCTGTCTCGCTCAGATAGAACTGTGCACCACGATAGAGACCTGGTGTGCGGAAGATGTTGCCGAAGACAGCATACGAAGAAGACTGGGAGGTGCCGAACGAGGTGTAGAGCAAGTTGGCATCATAACGCAAGGTTACGTCGTCGTTGACGGGATTGCTCCAAGTGATTTCGGGCACACCAGCCTCGTTGAGCTGAGCCGTAATCTGTGCAGGAGCAAGGATCTTGTCGTCAAGAGTGATGGTGCCAAGGTCAGTATCGGCAACCATAGGCTGAACTGCCTGATAAGGCTGCAGACGGTTGCTGGTGATGCTGAGATTGTAGTTCTCGCTTGCCATGATACCTGCAATGCTGAACTTGCCTTCAGCATCGGTACTGCCGGCATATTCATTGTAGCCTTCGAGTGTCACCTGAGCGCCGCTGACAGGATCACCTACCTTATCGACGACGGTGCCCGAAAGCGTGTAGGTGGGCAGCGCAGTCATCACAATGTCAAGCGTGGTCTGCTCAAACTCTGTAATGGTGGCTTCGCCCTGAGCATTCTCATAGCCAAGACGCTCTACCTTCACGCTGACAGTGCCTGAAGGTACATAGCGGAATGTATAAACACCCGTTTCAGGATTTGTGTTGATCTGTTGCTCTGTGCCATCAGATGCGGTGAGGGTTACAAGAGCCAATGGGATGATGGCTCCTGTGGTGGCATCGGTAACTGTTCCGGTGAGTGAACCATCGTGATCCTCCTCAATAGTAGCATTAGCGATGCTGAGCTGCCAATTCTGGTAGAAGCTGCGGGCAAAGAATCCGATATGGTATTCACCTTCCTCAGTAAGGATAGGCAAGTTGGTGCGAAGCTTGATGGGTGTAGTGGATGCAAAGTCAAACTGGTCGATGGAATCCTGATCCATCCAGTCGTTCGACTTACCCATCGAAATAGCGAGACACTCAGGAGAACTGCCATACGAACGTGCATCGAACGAGAGCTTGTAATGCTTGTTGGCCTCGAACTTGATGGCTGGAGAAATGAGCCAGTCGGCACCAGCCACACCATAGTAATAGCTGTAGCCTACGTAAGCGCCTGGATACAGGGCATTGTAGGTATATTGTCCAGTAGGACGCCAAGCGATTTCGTCTCCATTGTTGTCATAGACAGTCCAAAGTGGGAACTCCTCCTCACTGAAAGTGAAGGTATGAGGCAGCAATACAGCAGGACCACCGATAACTGGATTCGAAGTTGCAGGAGCGCTCTCTCCATCGGGAGTAACGGCAGTGATAGTGTAGCTGTAGTTGGCCAAAGAAGCAGGAGCATCGGTGAAAGAAGTCTCCTTGAAATCATTGTAAAGGGTCTCTCCATCGGAACGAACTACGCGGTAGCAGAGGTTCTCGACGTCAATCCAACCACCATAGATGCCCGTAGTGGGCGCTGTCCAGGATACGGTGATCTTGTGATCGGCACTATCATCGGCAGTAGCCGTGAGTTCAGTCACTGCCATTGGAGTATCGTGTCCGATAAAGGCGCTGACAGCCTTGCGGTCGCCAGGACCTGCCTCGTTGAAGCACTGTACGCGATAGCTGTAGAAACGGCTTTCAGGAACTTCGTCCACCATACTCAGATGTTCGCCAGGAGCCACTCCGGTAAAGGTTTTGATGACCTCGCCGTCGCGATATACAACCACAGATTCGATGCTGATGAGCGTACCACCGCGTCCGAAGGTGGTCGTCGGGTTGTTCCACTCGATAGTAGCCTGCAGGGCACCATTCTCGCCAGGAGTAACAGTGAGGTCAGTAACCTTGCTGGGAGCCGAAGCCTCAGCCACCTGGAAAGGAATGTAAAGACCTTCGAACTGAGCAGCAAGCTTGTTGCTTTCAACCAGCTCGGTAGTACCGGTAGTGATATCGACCTTCAAGAGCATAGTATAACCTGCGCTCGGATAAGGATAGGTGTACATATAGAGGTACCACTGACCACGATCCTCATCGTAGAAGAAGTTATTGTGAGGATACTGCAAGGCAGTTCCGGAATAGCTGGTTACTTCGCCGATGTAGCTCAGCTTGGAAACGAAGTTGCAGACACCGGTATTGGGATTAACCTTATAGACCTTGCCCCAATAGCTTACGCCGTAGATATCACCGTCATAGGTGATGGCAAGCGACTTCAAGGTGTTGTTGAAAGAGGACATCTGGTCCGTATCGGGCACGTCAAAGACAAAGAGACATTCATTCTTGACGTCGCCCGTTTCCAAATCAACCGAAACGAGGCCGTCGCCGCCATTGAGTCCATTGAGGGCGTACATCTTCTGGTCGGCATAACTCCAAGTCATACAAGCGAACATCGGGCCCGAACGTGCACGACCATAGTCAGCGATGAGCGTTACGTCGCCCGTTTCGGGGTCGAGTGAATTGAAGGTGCCGGAATCATAACCATAGTCCGTCTGGTAATAGTCCATGTAGTACCAGAGGCCATCGTGGAAGACCGCGCTGCCAAGCGAGTTGTTGTAGGTCAACTCACGGCTGACAGTGATGTTGGTGGGGTCACTGAGGGCGAAGGACGCCAGACCTCGGCGCGAAGTCTCGCCGTTCTGTGCGGCCCATGTGTCGGAATCAAGCCAACCATAGGCTGTGGGCACATCTTCACTCTGGGCAAAGACAGAAGCAGTTGCCACAGCGAGAAGAGAGGTCAGAAACAGGTGTTTGGAATTCTTCATAAATTTAATTTTAAATTTAATAATGTATAGGACGAATTTCTATGCGCAAATATAAACATTTTTCTCAAAACTTCCACCCTCTCACACCATTCTTCCTCACAAAAATACCCTTTGTTAGCGTTTGTCTATGATAAAAAGCCCAAATTTGTACGATTTTCCACCATTATTGTAAGAAATAATCTGTATCTTTGCGGCGACGAATCCAATTAATCTATTTCAAATATGAAGAAGTTCCTTTCGACCACACTTCTTGCCTTCTTGTCACTCGCACTCTATGCCATTCCCGCATACCGGGGCACAGTGAAGCGCATACAACCCGATGGCACGACCCTGCATATTCTGGTGCAGGGCGACGAACATCGTCATCTCATCACGACGACTGACGGACGTCCCCTCAAGCAGGACAAGGATGGTTGGCTACGCTATGCCCAACTCTCCGAAGGTCGCGTCGAGTGCATCTCTTCATCGCCTGTCGCCCACGACTCCGATAAACGTTCAGCCGAAGAAAAAGCCTTCCTCGAAGCTCACGCAACCTTCGGATTGAACGATATTACTCCTGCCAATCGCGCTCCACAACGCATTTCCGAGCCAGGTGACATGCAAATAGGATCCTTCCCCACCAAGGGACAGGTCCGTGGTCTCATCATCCTGGCAGAATTCTCCGACGTAAAGTTCACAAACGACGTCGAGTACTTCCAGCGAATTATGAACGAAGAAGGTTGCACCCTTTCAACTCCCTATGGTTCGGCACGCGACTATTTCAGAGACCAATCGATGGGACAATTCAGCCCTGTATTCGATGTAGTTGGACCCGTTTCGCTCAACCAAACCATGGCTTACTATGGAGGCAACAACTTCATTGGCGATGACCAGCAACCAGAACTGATGATTCGCGATGCCTGCGTGAAGGCGGATACCAATCTCGACATCGACTTCTCGCAGTATGACTACGACGAAGACGGCAAGGTCGATATGGTCTTTGTGCTCTATGCAGGCTATGGCGAGAACTATGGTGCATCGGAAGACTGCATCTGGCCACACAAATATGAGTTGTCACATTCTGGCATCAAACTCACCCTCGACGACAAGGTCATCGACACATATGCCTGCGCTTGCGAAATCTACGGAAATACGGGCGTCGAGCCCACTGGTATCGGCACCTTCTGCCACGAGTTCGGACACGTGCTAGGTCTTGCCGACCACTACAACACCACCAATGGCACACAGATGATGACAGGTGTCTACGACATTATGGACTATGGATGCTACAACGATTCGACCCGTACCCCTGCCGCCTACAACGCCCTCGAACGCTATTCGTTGGGATGGATGGACCTCGACGAAATAAAGGAACCCGCTCTCGGCCTGCACCTCGAAGACATCAAGCTAAGCAACTACGCCTATAAACTGCAGTCGCCGAATGCTGACGAGTATTTCCTCCTTGAGACCCGCCTGAAAACGGGATGGGACAGTTTCATTCCCAGCCAAGGAATGATGATCACCCACGTGGATTACCTGCGGACTGCATGGGCACAAAACGTCGTCAACGACGGCGAACATCCTCGCTTCTGCATTGTCCCCGCCGACAATGAACGCTCGTACAGCTCCGACCGATTCGACCTCTATCCACAAACCAGCAGTTCGTGGAACAGGCCCAAGAACTATGCATTCACGGGGAGTTCGGTACCTGCAGCGAAGACCTGGGATGGTCAGTGGATCGACCGCGATGTCACCAACATCAAACTGGGTAGCGACAGTGTGGTGACCTTCGACTTCCGCAGCGAATCAGTGGGAACACCCTCGGCACTCGAAGCTACCGACCTTCACAGCAATGCCTTCACCGCTCACTGGACAGAAGCCATACAAGCCACCTCGTATTCGCTCAATGTATTCCGCTATGACACTTTGGCTACCCGCCCCGTCTCGCTGTATGAGGATTTCGAGAAGTTCAGCGATGGCAGTTACGAGAATCCAGACGTGACGGAACTCAGTGCCAAGATGGATGAATACACCCTGACCCCAGGTTGGACAGGAGAACGAATCTGTCAGGCTGGCGGATGGGTGCGCGTAGGTGCTCCCAACGCCACCGGTTCCATCACAACTCCTGTCCTCGACTTGACGGCTTCGGGCGGACGCTTCACCCTGGTCATCAAGGCACGCGGCTACAGCGGCAAACAGCCCGTTTTGACCGTTACTGCCGGGCCGTGTAGCACCAAGCATCGTATCTCAGCCTCAGCCAAGGAGTATCTCTACGTCTTCCATAGCGGCACAGATGCCACCCAGGTGACCTTATCGATCAACAAGGAACGTCTATACATCGACGAACTCATCATCAAGCGCGGTGATGCCACTTCGGAGCATCCCGATGCCACCCTCATCGAAGTAACTCCAGCCGACACAAACACCTACGATGACATTGCTGCCGACTATGCCTTCGAACGTATCGGCATCGACACCATCACCGACATCCTTGAAACCAGTTACACAGTGAAAGGTCTCGACACTGACCATCGTTATGGTTACACGGTCATCGCCTGGAACGGTACTGCGCAGTCGGATGAGTCGAACGAAGCTTTCGTTGATTTGCTCAGTTCGATGCCTCCGATGGGAATCGAAGAGATTCATCCCGACAAACCTACTTTCAAGGACGAACAATCCATCCTTTACAACCTTCAGGGACAAAAAATCAGCCGCCCCAAAGCAGGGCGACTGTATATCAGAAATGGAAAGATTTCAATCAACAATTAACAATTAACAATTAATAATTAATAATTTACAATTGATTCTCTTTCCTTATCGAACAATGACCTTTTGAGTGCGACGCACACCGTCGCCTCCGGTTTCGACCTTCAGATAGATGCCTTGGTGAAGTTTGCCCATCGTGGTGACCGAGCCGAGGCATTTTCCGTCGAGGGTGTAGATACGTTTGTCATCATAAGCAGGCTGCCTGTCAGCGCGAACCTCTTCAATGGCACTGAATCCACTGAGCTCGCCTAAATTCACCTTGTCGGCATTCACGATTACACCATTCTTGTTGAGCAGCAACACGGCAAGCTCGCAGTTCTCACGCACGAGGATTGAAGCAGGAATGCTATCAAGGATGTAGTCGCAATAGGTGACAGCACCAGCGGTAATCGTTGCATCGTAGATGTCCTTGATGCCGTGGTAGGTGCCGTAAATGGCTCGAGCCACATCGGGATAGGTCATCTCCGTGTCGGGCACAGTGCTGGGCAGGTCGGTGAAACGACCCATGCCAGCCACGCCGCTATAATAATTGCTCTGATAGTAACCATAGCCCTCACCATGAACGGCATTTTCGATCAACACGTAGAGCTGGCGGTAGTCGGCACCCGTCTCGTTGCTGGTGAAAAGGGTGCTGGTGTGGGTGGTGATCTGATCAAGCTCGGCATCATATTCTGCAGTGAGCACGATGCCCGCCTTGGGCTTTGCCTCCTTCTTCACCTGGTTGTAATAATATGGGATGTTTGCTGGATCGCCCGTGTATTTCTTCTGGCGGTTGACGGTGCAATGCGGATAGCCTGTCATGCCAAGATTGCTGTAAAGGAGATCGAGATAGATGGTAGGATCAAGTTGCATAGCATCGGGCCAGTTGTTGCTGCCACAATGGACTGCAATGCCGATGTAGTCGTCGGGATGCTCCTCGCGCATCTGCTCCATGGCCACGATACCGCGCACGCAGTAGCCGCACCACGTGCCGGTGATTTCCTCGGCCACCACCTTCTGGGCAATGAAGCAGACCTTGCCTTCGAGGCTGGTGCGGTCGCCCTCGGCTTCGGCAACGAGCCGGAAATCGGTACGCGTATTGCGGTCGATATAGATAGGCTCACTCAGCGTGAAATCTGCCGCTTCGCCCTCCTCGAGGTTGCGATTGAAGGTCTCAGTCACGGTCTGTCCGCCCAAGGTCAACGTGACGGTAAACGTCGAGATGGCCTTCTTGGCATTTACCTTGCCGCTGATGTTCACGTTGCCATAACGAGTCACTACACCATCTTCCAATTCGCTGCTGAGCATAATGCAAGCAGGCACACCAGCAAAAATGTCGTCGACATAAAGCATCGAGCGGTCCTTGGTTGTGTTGACGAAAGCCACCCAAATGGTCTTGCCCACATAGTCGGCCAGCGAAACCTCATGTTCGGTCCACGTCACATTCTCCTTCGAGACGCTGAAGACGGGATCCCCAGTGAAGTCGGCTACCGTGTTGCCTGTGGTCGAAAGAAATACCTTGTAGCCATCGCGATAGTCGGCATCGGTGGCACGGGCACGCCATGTGAGTACGGCGGAGGTTTCCTTTACCTCGAAGGGAGTGGTTACCATCCAGTCATTGCTGGTGCCTGCCTTCCTGTACCATGAGGTCGAAGCAGCTACCGCATTGTCATCCTCCCCTTCGGTCACGCAGATCCAGGGCGTGCCGACCGCGAAACCAAGATTCGCCATATCGACCGATGGTTCGTTCCCATCTACGTCATAGAGGGCAAATTCCGAAGGGATGCCCTGGGTGAAATGTTCTACAAAGTAGGCGTTTTGTGCCTGTATGCCCAGGCAGCATACGGCTGCGAGGGCAAACGTCGATAAGAGATGTTTCGATGAAAGATTCATATCTGTTACGATAATTTGTGTAAATCAAAAAATGTGCTGCAAAAATACACATATTATATAATATAGACAAATGCATAGGGGCAAAAATGTGCACCTGTCAGCATTTGTCTATGTTTATTTCAAGTCCATTTTCAAAGATTTCGCAGAAAATCATCCAATTTCTCATCCGACTTGAGGTTCAGTTTTTTGCGCAGGCGGTAGCGTGCCGTGTTGACCGAATCGGGGGTGACGCTGAGCTGCTGAGCAATCTCCTTCGCCCTCATTCCGATGCTGATGTAGGTGCACAGGCGAAGGTCATTCTCCGTCAGGTCGGGGTTGATCTCCTTGAGCCGGGTGAAAAAGCCAGGACGAAGTTGCAGAAAGCGCTCTTCGGCACGACTTCGGTCGCCATCGTCGGCAATGCCGCTCTTGACCAGCGCGCCCACCGCTTCCTGCTGCAGCACATTGCGCAATTCGCTGTTCTCGGCCTCATGCTGCTTGCGCTTACGATAGTAGTGCGAAAGCATAGCAATGGCAAGGACGACAACAAGGACGAGCAGCGCGACGATGCCCCAGGTGCGATGACGCTCCCGACGCGCCTCTTCAGTGAGTCGTTCGATGATGGCGTACTGCTGGCGCTGGATGTCGGCACGCGCCTTCTGGCGCAGTTCCTGTGTCTCGGCAATGATGTGCTGCTGACTCTCCTGTGCGCGGATGTACTGTTTCAGATAACGCAATTCCTCGGTCTGATTGCCCAGCTGCCCGTAGGTTTCGGAGATGATGCGATAGATGGCAGCTGCATTGTATTGGCTCAGCGACGGGCCGCACAGGCGTTCCACTTCGGTGAGCGTGGCCAAAGCCTTGGCGTAGTTCTGCGCCTGGTAGTCGAGCAGTGCGTCGTTGACCAGCAGAAACGCACGCAGCAAATGGTTTTCGGGCTGATAGCGTTCGACCGCCCGCAAGCCAAGGTTGACCCAATAGCGCGCGCTGTCGGGCTGGTTTCGCTCGATGGATGCGTTGGCGAGGTTGGTGTAGGCTTGCGCCACGATGGTCACATCGGTGCTGTCGGCGCCGATTGCCTTGAGGTAAAGGTCGGAGGCCTGGTCATCGTCGTCGGCAAGCAATGCCTTGAAGAAATATACCTTGCCCAGGGGGTAGCCTGCATCGCTGAAATAAGCCTCACTCCTGTCGATGGCATTCATCGCATCGTCCTCCTCATTGATGTCGCGATAGATGAGGGCATAGAGGTGATAGGCATTGCCCAGCATGATGTTGTCGCCCACTTGCTCCAAGCCTGGTATCACCACGTCGGTGAGCAGTTGCCAGGCTTCGGTGAGGCGATTGGTGCGCTGGTAGTTTCCCGCCAACTGATAGGCGATGCGCAAGCGGTCGTAACCCGTGTCGCCTGCCAGACTCAGCGCCCTTTCGAGTTTCGTGATGCTGCTGTCGGACTCCATCGTAAACTGATGGCATTTCACCTCCCAATAGAGGAGACGGGCCTGCATCCTCCGATCGGGATGCTGAGAGCAGATGCTGTCGAGCAGGAAGATGCTGCTGGCTTGCGCTTCACCCAGCTGGTGCTGCTGGTCGAGGCTGTCGAGCCGGGCTGCAATGCTGTCGAACGACGGGACGATGGGTTCGAAATAATAGTGATAGGACCATACGGCATAGTTCGGTCCCGCCATTGTCCAGAAGACGAACAGCACGACCGACCTTGAGATAAACATTATTTTATCGATGGTACGCATGGGGTCAGAATCCTTCGATTGCACCGGCATCGACGGGGAGGGTCACGCCATTGACGTAACGGCCTGCCTCGGAGCAGAGGTAAAGGGCGGCGTTGCCGATGTCGTCGGGATGGCCGAAGGTGTGGGTGGGGATGCGGCTGAGGATCTTGTTGCGGCGAGGCTCGTCGGTGTCGATGGCCTTGTGGAGCATCGGTGTGTCGATCCAGCCTGGGGCAATGGTGTTCACGCGGATGCCATCGCGGCTGTAGTCGGCGATGAGGGCGCGCTGGATGCCGAGCACGGCACTCTTGGCAGTGGTGTAGGCCACAACCTTCTCCATACCCATGAACGCCGACATCGACGAGATGAGGATGATGCAGCCACGACGGCGGGGCACCATGCGACGCAGCACTTCGCGACTCAGGGCAAAGACGCTGAGGACGTGGGTATCGATGACGCCGAGATACTCCGCGTCGGTGACGTCGAGAGCGGGCTTCTTGAGGTGGATACCTGCACCATTCACGAGGATGTCGATGGGACCGACGTTCTCCTCGATGTCGGCCACAAGAGCGGGCATGGCAGCCTTGTCGGTGACGTCGAAGGCACGATAGGTGCACTGTTCGCCCAGCTGCTGCTGAGCTTCGCGCAGTTTCTCTTCACGACGGCCAACGATGACCACTTTGGCTCCAGCCTGGACAAAGATGCGGGCGATGCCGAGGCCAAGGCCTGTGCCGCCTCCAGTGATGACGGCCACCTGGCCGTCGAGTTTGAATTGAGATAGCATATCTATTTTATTTTACATTATACCGAATTTCGCAAAGGCTTCGACGGTGCTCATTCCGGCACGGATGGCCTGGGCGACGAGTTGCTCGCCGCGGGCCTTCTCGATAGCGCCTTCGAAGGCATCGACTACGGCTTCGGAAGGGATGATGAGCACACCGTCGAGGTCACCGAACACCACATCGCCCGGATTGACGCGCACACCGCTGAATTCGATGGGTGTGCGATAGTCGAGCACCTTGCCTCGTGGGCCCTGGTCCTGCGCATAGCCTCCCATCGAGAAGGTGGGGAAGTTGAGACGAAGGATCTCGTTGGTGTCGCGCGAATAGCCATCGACCACGGCACCAGCTGCTCCACAGTGGATGGCACGCGTACTCATCAGGCCACCCCACAACGCATAGCGTGGCGACGAACCTGAGCAGATATAGACTTCGCCGGGCTGCAGCGAGTCGAGTGCTTCGAACATGATGCCGAAGGGCTTGCGCATAATGTGATTGTGGGTCTCTTCGCCGAGCTTCTCGTTGAAGACATCGGCTTCGAGCACGGGCATAGCGCGACCGACGACGACCATGTCCTGTCGTACGGGCTTGATTTGTGGAGAAATGAACTGATGCTGGTAGCCCATCTTGTCGAGGATGTCGCCGACGAGGGCCGGGAAGAGTTCCTTGCGTGCGATGCTGAAAAGTTCGGCATCATCTTTCCAGAGTTTCATAGCGGATGTGTGTTTAATTTTGGGGCAAATATACGATTTTTTTCGATGTCTTGGTCTATTTTTGCATAAAAAAGCAGAAAATGGGATTCAAAATTTTGTTTTTCGCGAAAAAACTCTATCTTTGCCGCAAATAATACTTCCCGCCATGCGCCATCACACACATCTTAGCAGCACACTCCTCACGTTGCTTATCACCACATTCTGCTGGACTTCCGTTTTCGGACAAAGCCATATCCCTACCATCGACGAAGTGGGGCCTGCCGTGATGCCCGACACCATTGCTCCCATCGTTGCCCCCTTCGACATGCCGCAACTCCAGCGGCCCACGTTCCCCGACTACCGGCTCCCCATCACCAAGATGGGTGCCAGGGAGGGACGCTTTGTGCGCCAGCAGATACAGGCTGCCATCGATGCCGTGGCTGAACGTGGCGGCGGCACGGTGGTCATCCCCAAGGGCAACTGGCATACGGGGCGCATCGAACTCCGCTCGAACGTCTGTCTGCACGTCGAGGAAGGTGCCAACGTCTATTTCAGCGGCGAGATCAAGGACTATCTGCCCGTGGTCTTCACGCGCAGCGCGGGCATCGAAGCAATGTCGATGGGCGCCATGATCTATGCCAACGGTCAACGCAACATCGGCGTGACGGGCACGGGACACCTCATCGGCCCAGGACGTGACTGCGAACTCTGGCGCCGCAACCCTGAATACGGGTCGTTCGACAGCCGCGTCAACTACGACCTCCCTCCTACCGAACGCATCTACGACGGGCACGACACGACCTCGGTCTATCTGCCCACGTTCATCGGCCCCATCAACTGCAGCAATGTGCTCATCGAGGGCGTCGACCTCTCGCAATGCGTCTTCTGGAACATCGTGCCCACCTACTGCGATTCGGTCATCATCCGCGGCACCAAGGTGCATAGCGTCGGTCTGCCCATGGGCGACGGCATGGACATCGAGTCGTGCCGCAACGTGCTGATGGAATACAATTTTATGGAGACGGGCGACGACAACTTCACCATCAAGGCAGGACGCGGCATCGACGGACTGCGTGTGAACCGTCCCAGCGAGAACCTCGTCATCCGTCGCAACCTCACTGCCATCGGCCATGGCGGCGTGACCTGCGGTTCGGAGACGGCAGGCATGATACGCGACGTCTATGTGTGCGACAATGTCTTCGCGGGCACCAACGTAGGCTTCCGCTTCAAGACACGTCGTCCGCGTGGTGGAGGCGGCGAAAACCTCTACTACGAACGCAACCGAATACGTGCCGCCAAGGAAGCCATCAGCTTCGACATGCTCGGTTCGGCGATGTATGTGGGTGGGCTCTCGGCACGTGTTCCGATGGAAGTAGATCGGTTCACCCCAACGTTCCGCAACGTCTTCATCCGCGACCTCATCATCGAGGACGGCACCTGGTTCCTCCGCGTCGCCGGCATCCCCGAATCACCGGCACGCAACGTCACCATCGAACGTGTCACGGCTCATACCCAACGGCTTATGCAGCTCCACGACCTGAATATGCTGACGCTGCACGATGCCCAGCTCTCGGCTGGTTCCGAACTGATTGACGTCTCGCAGGTGCGGAATCTCCACCTCGAGAACGTCTCGTTCGACGTGCCCGGAGGGAAGCCAGATTGGCAAATCGAGCCTGGTGAAAATGAAAATCTCTTTGTCGATGGCAAGAGCATTTTCGAATCTTTTTGACTCAAAAATGAAAGACTGAGACGACAATTCGCGTTAACAAACCTATAAAATGAAGGATAAAATGCAAAAAATGTGCAATCCATTGCACATATCATCGAAAACCCTTATCTTTGCATCGTGTTTTCATGGTAATGTTTTTTTAGTAATATGTGTATGTTAAGTGGCCGTCGGGATGACAGGTCATTTAATGTTTTAAAAAGGTAAGCTCGAACAATAGAAATCAAAATACTCATTCTTTGCTGAACATACGTCTGAACCATCTAATAAACCTTGAAAAAGGAGAAGCAACAGAATACGTATTGTCGGATGGGATTACTCGCTGATTCCACATAGGACAATCATTACTAAGTAACCAATCAATTACCAAAGGTGCTGGCTTCTTAAGTTTGATAATTGGGTCAATAAAGAACAATTCCCCACTTTCGTCCTTTAGAACATTATCACTATCGGCACTGACATCAGTAACTGACAAATACTCATTTCCATAGTAATAATGATCTTCGGGAAAAAGACCCAAAGATTGAAGATGATATGCGATTTCTTGACTTGAAGGATAATCCATGCCACTGCAGAAATTCTGACTTAAGACTATTCTTACATCTCCTTTTTGTTCTGTGATGCCAACAAATGTATAACGAGTATTGGGGAATAAAATATTGTGGATAATGTGTTCCCAGATAGCATCTTCCGCATGCAAATCCTTTAATACTCTTTTAGCAAACGGATCATGCACCTTAAAGACGACACCCATTTCTTCATTGATATAGACCTTACTTTCTCCAGTAGGTATAGAAAGCAATGTACCATATCTATTGGTATCGCACGGATCAATATATAAAAGGTTTCTTTTAGCAATATCTATCAATCGTTGGCTTTCTGCTTCCTCTTCAGCAGTCGTACCATGCGACCTAACTCCAACCGATTGATGGGGAAGTTCTGTCGCAAACACTCGTATACTGCTTCGATCGCTATCGGCCTGTCGTCTACGCGCAATGAGTTCACCCAAAGACTGACTGGCAGATTGCTGCCGGCCATCATGATTTGATCTATGTTTCGTTCCATTGTTCATTGTTATTTTGTGGTGCAAAGATAAGGGTTTTTATCGACACTTCCAAAACTTTTCTCATTTTTCTTCGAATTAAACAGCGAAGGCGCGACATCGTTTGGTGCTGCGCCTTCAGTTTTAGCGGATGCAACAGGGGTTATCGTACGACCTTGGTGAATTCGGGCTTCACGTTCTTGTCGTTGGGAGCAGTGACATAGATCTTGGCAGAAGCCTCCTTGTCCTTCTGACCCTTGTTCTTGACGGTGAAGACGTATTCGGTGGCATCGGCAAGTGCACGTGAACCAACGAGGACGGGAATGCCGAGAGGCATCTGGTAGTCGCCGCAAGCGGCATTGAAGATGGCAACGTCGGCCTTGGTGGCAGGCTTCAACTCGGAGAAGTCAGGAAGCACAACCTTCTCGCCTGGCACGATTCCAGCGCAAACGAGGAAGCAAGCGACTTCGTCAGCTGCCTTATCAACACGGGCAGCACGTACTCCATAGCCGTCGAGGACGGTAGATTCGGGAAGAGCAGCCTTCAAGGCAGCTACACTTGCCTCGATGCCTCCACTACCGAAGGTGCAGAAAGGAACAATCACCTTACCCTTGAGGTCCACGCCCTTGAGCAGCGCAGCAACCGGAGGAGCATAGGTGCCAAACCAGATAGGATAGCCGAGGTAGATGGTGTCGTACTTGGCAACATCCTTGGTGAGGGGAGCGAGTTCGGGCACAATGCCGTTCTTCATCTCTTCCTGGCAACGGGCGATGGTGGCATTGAAGTCGCCGTCGTAGGCAGTAGCCACGTTGAACTTCTCGATGTCGGCACCGGTCTTTTCGGCGATGAGGTTGGCAACCTTCTCGGTGGAGCCGGACTGAGAATAATAGAGCACGAGCGAACCAGGGGTAGCGGGTTCGGGTTCGGGAGCAGGAGCCTGCTTCTTGGTGCAGGCTGTGAGCGCAACGAGTGCGCTGAGCATGAGAGCTAATTTCTTCATACTGAGTTTGAGTTAATGGGTTATAAATTCCTTATTCGGGCGTAATCTCGCCACTCTTGGGCAGTTGTTTCCAGCCTTCGCCATAGGTGTCGTAGGCATCGGTGACAACGACGAAAGCACGGGGATCGGCTTCGCGAATGATCTCCTTCACACCGGGCACCTCCTTGTTGTGGATCACAAGGAAGAGCATCTCCTTGTCGCCATCGGAATAGAGGCCCTTGCTGCGGATGCGGGTGGCCGAACGCTCAAGGTCCTTGAGGATATACGACCGCAATTCGGGCACCGGCTTCTCGCTGATGATGAAGAGGAGCTTGTCGTCCTTGTTGCCGGCTATCACTCGGGCGATGACGCGCGACGACACATAGATGGCGATGAGCGAATAGAACGAAAGCAGACAGCTCTCCTTGCCGACAGGCCCATCGATGCCCACACCGAAGCCGATAACTATCAGGCCGAAGAGCACCACAATGCCATCGACAATCAGCAGACCGTTGGAGAACGGTATCTTCAGATACTTCTGAATAATCATCGCCACAATGTCGGAGCCGCCCGTCGTAGCCTTGCACATCACCACAATGCCGCACCCGATGCCAATGACAGTGGCTCCCATCAGCGTGGCAAGCAACAGGTGATGGGACATATCGAGGATGCCACCACACAACAGGGCGGGGTCGAGTGCTTCGAGTGCTGCCTGATCGGGATAGGCCAGGGACGACATCGCGTTCATGACAAGGGGTGTGAACAATGCCGCCACAATGGTGCGGCTGCCCAGCCTGGCACCGAGCACCAGCACGCTGATAATGAGCAGCGGGATGTCGAAGCAATAGCCGAATGTACCTACCTGGATGGAAGGGAAAAGGTTGTGGAGCACGATGCTGGCGCCATAGACGCCGCCCGGGATGATGTTGTAGGGGTTGATGAAGAAGACAAAGCCTGCGGCCATGATGGCATCTCCGATGAAGATGCCCGCCCACTCGGCCCACCAGCGCCACGAAGTGAGGTTCTCGCTTACAGTCGTGATCTTTTTCATATTTGTTTCGTTACTTTTGGTTTACAAAATGTATATGTTTTAGCGAATTTAGACAAAAAATGTCAATAAATTTGCAAATTTAACGCAAAAACGTTATCTTTGCGCCAATTTTCAGGTTAAATCAATCCTCAAAAACTATATCAGTTATGAAGAAGATACGTGCAGCCATCGTAGGTTATGGCAATATTGGAAAGTATGCACTCGAAGCCATCGAGGCTGCTCCCGACATGGAGTGTGCAGGTGTTGTGCGCCGTGCAGGTGCCGAGAATAAGCCCGCCGAACTCGCCGATTACCCCGTAGTAAAGAACATCCAGGAACTGAAGGACGTGGATGTAGCCATCCTTGCCACCCCTACCCGCAAGGTGGAGGAATATGCCAAGCAGTGCCTTGCCCTCGGCATCAATACGGTCGATTCGTTCGACATCCACACCCAGATCGTTGACCTACGTCGCACACTCGATGCAGCAGCAAAGGCCAACAATGCCGTGAGCATCATCTCAGCCGGATGGGATCCGGGTTCGGACTCGATTGTCCGCACGCTGATGGAAAGCCTTGCGCCGAAGGGCATCAGCTATACCAACTTCGGCCCAGGCCGTTCGATGGGCCATTCTGTCGCCGTACGTGCCATCGCAGGCGTGAAGGACGCACTTTCGATGACCATTCCCGTAGGCACAGGCATCCATCGCCGCATGGTCTATGTTGAACTGGAGGAAGGCGCCGACTTCAAGACCGTGGAAGCAGCCATCAAGGCCGACCCCTACTTCGTGAACGATGAGACCCACGTGCAGCAGGTTGCCTCGGTCGATGACCTCAACGATGTGGGCCACGGCGTGAACCTCACACGCAAGGGCGTGTCGGGCAAGACACACAACCAGCTCTTCGAGTTCAACATGAAGATCAACAACCCCGCCCTGACGTCGCAGGTGCTGGTCAACGTGGCTCGCGCTTCGATGAAGCAGAAGCCCGGTGCCTACACCATGATCGAAATCCCCGTGATCGACATGTTGTGCGGCGATCGTGAGGAACTGATTCGTCATCTTGTTTAGGAATACAGACAGGCCAAAGATGCCTCTTTTCAGCGCGCAAAGATACAAAGATTTTTGCACTCCGCCAAATATTTTTGCATAAAAATACGGATAACCCCGAAAGCGAGTTTTGCTTTCGGGGTTATCTTGTCATAAATCCAACAGGATTTCCACTATTGGCACTCGGACTCCAGAATGCGCTTGATGACAATCTCAGCCGAGATCTCACGATTGGCAGCCTCGGGGATGACGAGGGAGCGTGGACCTTCGATGACATCGTCGGTGACAATCATGTTGCGACGCACGGGCAGGCAGTGCATGAAATGGGCATCGCGGGTGACAGCCATCTGGCGTGCGCCCACCGTCCAACTGCGCCAATCCTCCTCGTAGAGGCCAAGCTCGGGTAGTTCGAGGGCAGGGAAGCCCTTGGGACCCACCTTGCCACCAGCCACGGCAACCTTCTCGAGGTTCTGTCCGTAGTAGGGATCGGAATAGGCAGCCCAGTTCTTCGCATAGACGAAGTCGGCACCTTCGAAGGCCTTCATCTGGTCGTATTCGATGGTAGCGCCCTCGGTGAAACGCGGGTCGAGCTCATAGCCATGGGGATGCGTCACCACAACCTCGTAGCCTGCAGCCACGGCGAACTGTGCGAACGAGTTGGGCACAGCCTGCGGCAGACGACCGGGATGGGGCGCCCAGGTCATAACGACCTTAGGACGAGCCTGCTCCTTGTGCTCCTCGATAGTGATGATGTCGGCAAACGCCTGGAGCGGATGACCGGTGGCACATTCCATCGAGAAGACGGGCTTGCCGGAATACTTGATGAACTGCGAGAGGATCATCTCCTCGTAGTCGTCCTTCTTCGACTCGAAACGGGCAAACGAACGCACGCCGATGATGTCGGCATAGCAACCCATCACGGGGATGGCTTCGAGCAGATGCTCGGCCTTGTCGCCGTCCATCACGACACCGCGCTGCGTCTCAAGTTTCCAGGCACCGGCGTTGACATCGAGCACGATGGTGTTCATGCCGAGATTCTGCGCAGCCTTCTGGGTGGAGAGACGGGTGCGAAGCGAGTTGTTGAAGAAGATCAGCAGGCAGGTCTTGTTCCTGCCCAGGTGCTGAAAGTCGTAGCGGTGAGCCTTTACGTCCAAGGCTTCACGCAAAGCGACCTGGAGGTCCCCCAGGTCGCTTACATTTTGGTAATATCTCATAAAAGACTTTTACTCTTCGTATTTCTTGACGATGATTGAACCGTTGTGACCTCCGAATCCGAAGGTGTTCGAAAGAGCGGCACGAACCTGACGCTTCTGAGCCTTGTTGAAGGTGAAGTTCAGATTGTAATCGATCTCTGGGTCTTTATCCTCCTCCTCGTGGTTGATGGTAGGAGGAACGATATCGCATTCTACAGCCTTGACACAAACCAATGCTTCGACGGCCCCGGCTGCACCGAGAAGGTGTCCGGTCATCGACTTGGTGGAGCTGATGTTGAGCTTGTAGGCCCAATCGCCAAACACCTGCTGGATGGCCTTTGCCTCCGAGCGGTCGCCCACAGGAGTGGAGGTGCCATGAACATTGATGTAGTCGATGTCCTCGGGCTTGAGGTTGGCATCTTCGAGCGCAGCCTCCATCACCAGCTTGGCACCCAGTCCCTCGGGATGAGTGGCTGTGAGGTGATAAGCGTCGGCCGACATGCCACCACCGACAACCTCGGCATAGATCCTAGCACCACGTGCCTTGGCATGCTCGAGTTCCTCAAGGATGAGACAACCTGATCCTTCGCCGATGACGAAACCATCGCGGCTGGCCGAGAAAGGACGGCTGGCATGCTCGGGGTCGTCGTTGCGTGTCGAGAGGGCCTTCATGGCGTTGAAACCACCTACACCAGGCTCGGCTACTGCGGCCTCGGCTCCACCGACAACCATGATGTTGGCCTTACCCAGACGAAGCAGGTTGAAGGCGTCAATCATGCCGTGGGTCGAAGAGGCGCAAGCGCTCACGGTTCCGTAGTTGGGGCCGTGGAAGCCATAGTGGATCGAGAGCTGGCCGGCTGCAATGTCCGAAATCATCTTGGGGATGAAGAACGGATTGTAACGAGGGCCGACTTCGGGATCGTAGCCCATGGTCTCCTCGTGGAAGGTCTTGATGCCTCCGATGCCTGAGCTGTAGATGACGCCGATGCGGTTCTTGTCCTCGGTCTCGAGGTCGATACCGCAATCCTTGATGGCCTCGCTCGCTGCTGCAAAGGCAAACTGCGTGTAGCGGTCAACCTTACGGACTTCCTTCTTCTCGAAATAGAGGAGAGGATCGAAGTCCTTGACCTCGCAAGCGAACTGGGTCTTGAACTTAGAAGCGTCGAACAGGGTGATAGGTGCACATCCACTCTTGCCTTCAAGAAGGTTTGCCCAAGTTTCGGCAACCGACTTACCAAGTGGAGTGACGGCACCCAGTCCCGTCACTACTACTCTCTTTAATTCCATTAAAATAGTAGGATGTATAGATTACTTGTTAGCCTCGATGTAAGCAACAGCGTCACCAACAGTGGCAATCTTCTCAGCCTGATCATCAGGAATGGTGATACCAAACTCCTTCTCGAACTCCATGATGAGCTCAACGGTATCAAGTGAATCAGCACCAAGATCGTTGGTGAAAGATGCGTCCATAGTTACCTCAGACTCTTCAACACCAAGCTTCTCAACGATAATCTCTTTAACTTTGCTTTCAATTTCTGACATAATTTTATAATTTTAAATGTGAATATTGTTGTTCGGTATTGTCAATTCAATTCTCTACGCTCCAAAAATAGCTAAAAGAACGTGATTTATTTGGCAATTAAGGGAAAATGCACTACATTTGCCCCCAAGAAAATCCATTTTCACACTGCAAAGAAACGAAAATAATTCCGAGTAGCGAAAAAAAATGGTAAGAAAATAGTAAAAATTGCACAAAATTGTACGTTTTGTGCGAAAATGCAAACTGAAAATGAAAAATATCGCAATTTTTGCATCAGGTTCAGGTACAAATGCCGAGAATATCGCCAATTACTTCGAGGGCAGCGACGTGGCGCGAATCTCCCTGATAGTGTGCAACAAGGCTGACGCCTACGTCTTTGAGCGTGCCCGCAAGTTGGGCATTCCATCCAAGCTGGTGACCCGCAAGGAGATGGCCAACGAGGAGGCAGTGATGGCTTTGCTCGGCGAATATCATATCGACTTCATCGTGCTCGCCGGCTATCTGGTGCTTGTGCCCAAGTATCTTGTCGATGCCTATCCGCGTGCGATAGTGAACATCCACCCAGCCCTCATCCCACTTCATTGCGGCAAGGGAATGTATGGAGACCGCGTACACGAGGACGTGATCCGTTGTGGCGATACAGAAAGCGGCATCACCATACATTATGTCAACGAGTTCTTCGACAATGGCGACATCATTTTCCAGGCCAAGTGTCCCGTGGAGCCCGGTGACGACGCCCATGCCGTGGCTACCAAAGTCCACGCACTGGAATATGCATATTACCCAAGAATTATCGAGCAAGCAGTACTGGACGCGCCAAGTTTTGCATAAAATGGCAATAAAAATTAGCATTTACCTAATAAATCTGCCTTTTTAATCATTTTTTTCTTAATTTATTTTGTATTTATACGGAATAGTATTATCTTTGCACCCCATAAATTCATCAATGATTGTGTTTTCAGGTTTATATTTAAGGCAATGAAGAATAAGAAGGACAGAATTGCTGTCATCCGCGACATTATCCAGAGCCAGAGCATCAGCAGCCAGGATGAATTGCTGAAGCAACTTTTGGAAAAGGGCATCGAGGTCACCCAGGCCACACTAAGTCGCGACCTCAAGCAGATGCAGATTGCCAAGATTGCCACACGCGAAGGCGGATACATGTATGTGATGCCCGATGTGGCAGCGTCTGCCAAGAACAAGGTTTCTCCTCATTTCATCCCGTCGAAGACGGTAGCAGGCGTGGTCAGCATCGAATGCAGCCAGGTCCTGATTGTTGTGCGCACCAAGCCTGGCTATGCCAGCAGCATCGCATACGACATCGATATGTGCGCCCTACCCGAAGTGATGGGAACGCTTGCCGGTGACGACACCATCCTCGTCATCCCACGCGGCGGATATACCACCCATCAGGTGGCAGAGGCTCTTTGCGCCGCTTTGCCGAAGAGCTGATAGACCGTTAACATATCCAACTTTTTTTGTCCAATCTGGTATTATACGAATACTGCAATGGAAGAAGTAAAAACAGAAGAGGCTGCAGTAAAGCCTCAAGTAAAGATCTGCGTTGCCGGCAAGCAGCACATCAAATATGTCGATGAGATCCTCACTACCATCGAAGAGTCATCGAAGGCACGTGGCACGGGCATCGCCCGTCGTTCGCCCGACTACGTGGCCCAGAAGATGATCGAAGGCAAGGCCATCATCGCCCTTTGTGAAAACGAATTTGCAGGCTTCTGCTATATCGAAAGCTGGAGCAACAAGCAATACATCGTCAATTCCGGACTCATCGTCAGCCCCAAATACCGTGGCATAGGCCTGGCCAAGCGTATCAAATGCTTCTCGTTCAATTACAGCCGCCGTCTCTACCCCGAAGCAAAACTCTTCGGACTGACCTCAGGCGCTGCCGTCCTCAAGATCAATCACGAACTTGGCTATCGCCCCGTCACCTTCGAACAACTCACCGACGACCCGGCATTCTGGCGCGGTTGCCAGACTTGCGTCAACTACGACGTGCTCACCCGCACCGACTTCAAGCGATGCATATGCACCGCTATGCTTTACGATCCGCACGAGCATCCCGACGAGGTGCTCGAAGATCTAGATAAGATCTGATTTATATAGGTTTTTCCCATAAACCCCTCAAACTTCTCAAACTCTCAAACCCTCAAAATATATGGCAAAGAAGAAAGTGGTGGTCGCCTTCAGCGGCGGTCTTGACACCAGTTACAATGTAATGTATCTCACTCACGAGATGGGATACGAGGTCTATGCAGCGTGCGCTAACACCGGAGGCTTCAGCGAAGAACAGTTGAAGACCAACGAAGAGAACGCCTACAAACTTGGCGCCGTGAAGTATGTAACCCTCGACGTGACCCAGGAATACTATCAGAAGTCGCTCAAGTATATGGTCTACGGCAATGTGCTTCGCAACAACTGCTACCCTATCTCGGTATCGTCGGAGCGCATCTTCCAAGCCATCGCCATCGCTCGCTATGCCAAGGAGATTGGAGCTGATGCCATCGCTCACGGTTCAACCGGCGCTGGCAACGACCAGGTTCGTTTCGACATGACCTTCCTCGTTATGGCGCCCGGGGTAGAAATCATCACCCTTACCCGCGACCGCAACCTGAGCCGCAAGGAGGAGGTCGATTACCTCAATGCCAATGGCTACTTTGCCGACTTCACCAAACTGAAATACAGTTACAACGTGGGCATCTGGGGCACGTCAATCTGTGGCGGTGAGATACTCGACTCGGCACAAGGTCTGCCCGAGAGCGCTTACCTCAAGCATCCCACCAAGAGTGGCACCGAAATCCTCTCGCTTGGCTTCAAGAAGGGAGAACTCTGCAGCGTGAATGGTGTGGAGTATGACGACAAGATCCGCGCCATCCAGGAGGTCGAGAAGATCGGCGCAGCTTACGCCATCGGACGCGACTGCCACGTAGGTGATACCATCATCGGCATCAAGGGACGTGTAGGCTTTGAGGCTGCCGCTCCAATGCTCATCATCGGCGCTCACCGTTACCTCGAGAAGTTCACCCTCTCGAAGTGGCAGCAATACTGGAAGGACCAGGTTTCCAACTGGTACGGTATGTTCCTCCACGAGAGCCAGTACCTTGAGCCTGTGATGCCCGACATGGAGGCCATGCTCACCTCCAGCCAGCGCAACGTCAACGGCACCGTGACGCTCGAACTCCGTCCCTACAGTTTCCAGACACTCGGCGTCGATACTCCCGACGACCTCGTTCACAACAAGCTCGGCGAGTACGGCGAGACAGCCAAAGCCTGGACCAGTGAAGATGCCAAAGGCTTCATCAAGGTTATGTCCACTCCTCTCCGCGCCTACTATTCGGTTCACCCTGACGAGGAACGTTGATTATGGTTCGTGTAGGCATATTAGGCGCAGCAGGTTACACAGGAGGCGAACTCATCCGCCTGCTCATCCATCATCCCGAGGTCAAGATAGTCTTTGCCAATTCGGAGTCGAATGCAGGCAATCCCGTAGCCGCTGTTCATGAGGGACTCTATGGCGATACCGACCTGACGTTCACCGACCAGACACCTTTCGACCAGGTCGATGTAGTGTTCTTCTGCTTCGGCCATGGCAAAAGCGAAGCCTACCTTCGCGAACACGACATACCAGCCGGCGTCAAGATCATCGATATGGCGCAGGACTTCCGCATCAAGGGTGCTCACGACTTTGTCTATGGTCTGCCCGAGACCCACAGGGATGCCATCCGTCAATGCCAGCATCTGGCCAACCCCGGATGTTTTGCCACCTGTATTCAACTGGGTCTGCTCCCCTTGGCAAAGGCAGGATTGCTTGCCAACGATATTGCAGTGAATGCCATCACGGGATCAACAGGCGCAGGCCAGAAACCTGCTGCTACCACTCATTTCTCCTGGCGCAACGACAACATGTCGGTGTACAAACTTTTCCAGCACCAGCACCTCCATGAGATCTGCCAGACGCTCAACGAACTGCGTCCTGCGTCGGCTCCTGCCGTGTGCAACACGTTGCTGAACGTGCCCGCTGAGGGAGAGATCACAGTCGATTTCGTACCCTATCGTGGCGACTTCGCTCGCGGCATCTTCTGTACCGAGGTCATCAAACTGAACGGACCCGAAGGCTGCGCTACCAATCCAACCAAGGAACAACTGGTGGAACTCTTCCGGACATTCTATCAGGACGCTGCCTTCACCCATTATGTCGACGTAGCCCTCGACCTCAAGCAAATTGTCGGCACAAACAAGGCCCTTGTCCATCTCGACAAGTTCAATGGCAACAAGGTAGTGGTCACCGGCATCATCGACAACCTGCTGAAAGGCGCTGTCGGCCAAGCCGTCCAGAATATGAATCTCATGTTCGGACTGGACGAAAAGGCGGGTCTTGGTCTTAAGGCCATAGCCTTCTAAGAGACCGTAAAGACCAGTTTCGACCTTTCTAAAAAAATATAGTCACTATATTTACTATAGTCACTATAAAAATAAAACACTATGAAACTATTTGACGTATATCCCCTATTTGATGTGACCGTTGACCATGGCAAGGGATGCTATGTGTGGGACGATAAGGGACAGGAATATCTCGACTTCTACGGTGGACATGCCGTGATCTCCATTGGTCACAGCCATCCACGTTACCTGCAGACCATGCAGGAGCAAGCCAGCAAACTCGTGTTCTACTCCAATGCCGTCAAGAACCCGCTGCAGGTGAAACTTGCCGAGAAACTCGGCCCTATCTGTGGTTACGACGACTACCAGCTCTTCCTCATCAACTCGGGAGCAGAAGCCAACGAGAATGCGCTGAAACTGGCCTCCTTCTACACTGGCAAGAAGAAGATCATCGCCTTCACCCACGCCTTCCACGGACGCACCTCAGCGGCTGTCAATGTAACGCAGAATCCCAAGATACAGGCTCCCATCAATGCGACTTTCCCCGTCGATTTCCTGGAACTCGGCGACATCAAGGGAGTGAAGAATGCCATTGCAAAGGGCGACGTTGCTGCCGTCATCATCGAGGGCATCTCGGGTGTAGGAGGCATCCACATCCCTACCGCCGAATTCATGCAGGAACTGCGCAAAGTCACGGCCGACAACCACGTCGTGCTGATTCTCGACGAGATTCAGTCGGGCTATGGCCGCAGCGGCAAGTTCTTTGCTCACCAATGGTTCGGCATCCGTCCAGACATCATCACAGTGGCCAAAGGTATCGCCAATGGCTACCCATTTGCTGGCGTGCTCATCAGCCCGATGTTCTCGCCTGTTTATGGCCAATTGGGCACCACCTTTGGAGGCAATCATCTGGGTTGTGCCCTCGCCTGCACCGTACTCGACGTCATTCAGGAGGAACACCTCATCGAGAATGCACGAAAGCAGGGTGAATACCTCATGGAGGGCCTGAAGTCGATGAACATCCCCGGCCTCAAGGAATTGCGCGGCCTGGGTCTGATGATTGGCATCGAGTTTGACCATCCCTACAAGGAGGTGCGCAACCGCCTGCTCTACGAACAGCACGTCTTCACAGGCGCAGCCGGCACCAATGTTCTCCGTATTCTCCCGCCTCTTTGCATCACCCAACGCGACTGCGACCTCTTCCTCGATCGATTTGCAGCGGCACTGTAAACATATTTACTCCACTTTCGCACTTACGAAAGTGGAGTCATTTTAATTTTAAAGGTACATCCAACAAACGCGACCATAAAGCTGCATCCAGTCCTTGCACTGGTCGTAGCTTTTTTCGTCTTCACACACCCACAGGATATTGGCTTTGATGGAGTCGTCCATCTTTGGATGGGGAGCCCCTCCATCGGTGAGGATAATAAGACCGTCGTAGACGTTGTGTTCGGCCAAATAGTCGAAAACGGGCTGGAAGGATGTACCTCCTCGTCCGAAGATTTGTATGGTGCGCGAAGCCTTGCGAATGGGCTTCACCTCTCCCAGTTCGCAGTCGAACTGCACGCAGTCAATTTCGTTTATGCCGTATTTGAAGAACTTGTTGATGACCGAATAGAAGTGGGATAAGGTCTTGTCGGAAATGGAGCCCGAGACATCGACAGCCACCAATAGTTTGGTGTCGAACCTGCGTACAGAACCCATCTGCTGGAATCCCGTACGCCGATTTGGGCGCATTCGTGTCAGTCGCATCGTGTTGCTCAATACTGAGGCACGGAAGCCCTGCATAATCTTGCGATAGTCGATTCTCGCCTTTGTCGAAGCCTGTATCTGCTGTACCACATTGCCCGGAATACTACCCCACGAATTCATCTTGTCGATGAGGTCGTTAATCTCCTGTGCACGCATTTCGTCCTCTTCCCAGAGTTCCGAACGTGCAGCAGCCTCATCCAAGGCATCTTCGGAAATCGGTGATTTCGAATCATTCAGATCTTTCTGATTGCTCGAAGAAATTGGATCCTCATCAAGCATCTCCTCGATTTTGCGCACATACCATTCGAAGGGCATATCGTGCTGCAAACCGAATGCCTCGGGGCCAATCAGAGGCAACTCCTGAGGCGGCATCGAACCAACGCCAGTGGCATTTGGTCCGTTGTAGGCCGACTTGATGGTCACGTCGCTGCCCAATGCAAGGGCAATACGGCTCGTTCCCTCAGGCTGGCGCTCATAGGGATGCTTGAGGAAGAGACGAATCATCTCGATCTTCAACAGCAACTCGACATCGGCCGTAGGTTTACGCTCCAAAAACTTCGGATTGTATTGCAACTTCCCCTGTCCACATCGCATGGCACAGTTCATCTTTTCATTCACCTCCAACTGCTGGATGCAGTAGAGCGCAAAGAATGCTGGTTCGCGCAGGAACCATTGCTCGGATATCTTCTTGAAAACTCCTTCCATATTTAATTACATCATTCAAACCATAGAATAAACGATATTCCCGTATTTCTTGCCGACTTCACGGCTTCGGTATAAGGCATCAGTGTCAAGTCCTTCAAGTCTTCGCGCTTGTGGTCGATCATGTCCAGCAAACCCAGATTGAATCTGAATTCGGGGGCCAACTTGAAGAAAGGAAGATAAAAGTCGCATCCCATACCGATGTGCACCCCCAAGTCGATACGATTGAAGACAATGGGCGTCTCTTTCTCCTTACCGATGTCGAAATCGAATTGTGCACCCGCCACCAGATAAGGGCGATAATTGTTGATGCGTCGTGTGCTGATCTTCAACGACGCAGGAATTTCGATGTAGGTCGTCTTCAACTGCTGATTGGTTCGCTCTCGGCCTTCGAGTGTCACACGTTCAAACCGTACCGTGCGCTCCTGGAAATAGAGGAACGGAGAGACACGGAAGTTCAGATGCTCGGTGATGGCCAAATCGCCCATCAGACCCACCTGGAACGACGGATTGACCTTGGGGCAGGTGGTCCACCAGCCTTCAGCCGCCTCGCTTCCCGTGTGAGCGAAACTGATGGTAGGCATACTGAAACCGAAACTGAATCCCCAATGCAGCAGGCGCTGATCGTAATAGGGCAGGTTCTTGATTTTCTGCCTTTGGGCCACAGCAGTCATTGCGGGCGCTCCGATGAGAGCCAGCAACAGGAGAATGCGGATATGTCGAAGAATAAAGTTCATATTTTGTGTCGAACACTTATATTAACGTGCAAATAGTCAATTTATTGTGTGAACCCTGATAATCGTTTCTAATTACCTTTATTTTTCAACCTATAAGTGACAATTTTGCCAATTTGTAAACATTTTTCGTCCAAATAGCCAAAAAATTGCAAAAAACAATTCATCAAATGTGAAAATACTTTACCTTTGTGCCGCAAAAACAATAAGGTTGTGCAAATTTTTTTAAGGTATCAAACTATAATAAACAATTTAAAATTTTTACAATTATGAAGAAATTGGTTCTTTTCGCAGGTGTTCTTGTTGCAGTTAGCTTTGCTTCTTGCAATGGTGCTAAGGAGAAGGCAGCCGAGGCTACTGAGGCCGCTGTTGAGACCGTTGAGACCGTTGAGGCCGCTGCTGATACTCTTGCTGCTCAGGCTGATTCAGCCGTAGAGGCAATCGCTGACACTGTAAAGGCTGCCATCTAATCAGACCGACAGTTTAGTTACACTACAAACAACACTGGACCGCCTAAAGTCATTACGACTAAGGGCGGTTTTATTTTTGAATATATTAATGCAGTTGATTAGTTTACATCCGAATGACAACGTGGCAGTGGCACTCTGCGACCTCAAGGCAGGCCAGGAGGTGACACTGTCGGATGATTGTGCCCTCACGCTTCTGGAAGACATCGACTTCGGACACAAAGTTGCCGTCCGAGCCATCGAGCAAGGCGAAAAGGTGCTGAAATATGGTCTTCCTATCGGCAGTGCCACCCGAGACATCGAAGCTGGTGAACACGTGCATGTACAGAATATGAAGTCCGACTACATCTGGCGTCCCGATAGATAACAGTAAATTTCCTTATGACTGGCTACATTAGAAAAGATAATCGTAAAGGCATACGCAACGTGATTGTGGTCACTTATCTCGTGGAGTGTGCCCATCACGTGGCAGAACAGATTGCCCGACAGACCGACAGCGAAGCTCTTCCGATCCATCTGATCGGATTCGGCGGCTGCGCTCCCAATGCCTACGCGCAAGAGATAATGGAGCGACTCTGCACACATCCCAATGTGGGTGGTGTGGTGATCGTCTCGCTAGGCTGTGAGAACTTCCTACGTAATCAACTTCTGGAAGTGGTCAAAGAGAGCGGACGCGAGGCTGCACTCATTGTGATTCAGGAGGAAGGTGGCACCCAATGTTCCATCAGCAAGGGTGTAGAAGCAATAAAAGCAATGGCAACTGCAGTCCAGGCAGTTCAAAAAGTTGAACTGCATTGGCAGGACCTGTGCATCGGCACAGTGTGTGGAGGATCGGATGCGTGCAGTGGTATCACCGCCAATCCTGCTGTGGGACGCTCGTTCGACCGCCTTGTCGATGCTGGCGCCACCTGTATCTTCGAGGAACCTGGCGAACTGATAGGCTGCGAAGCAATGCTTCGTGAGCGAGGCATCACCAAAGAAGTGGGTCAACAACTCTACGACTGCATCCATAAGGCGGACGTCTATTACAAGAAGATGGGCCACGACAGTTTCTCGCAGGGTAATGCCGAGGGCGGCCTAACCACCATCGAGGAGAAATCGTTGGGCTCTTATGCCAAGAGCGGCAGTCGTATGATAAATGGGCTCATCCGTCCAGGAGAGATTCCCCCCACAAATGGTCTCTATATGATGGACGTAGTACCCGACGGCGAAGCTCGCTGGGGGTTCCCCAATGTGAGCGACACGGCCGAAATCGTCGAAATGATGGCGTCAGGCTGTCACGCTGTGCTCTACACCACAGGACGCGGTTCAGTTGCAGGTTCGGCCATCGCTCCCGTCATCAAGGTCTGCTCCAACCCCATCACCTTCGAGCATCTGAGCGAAGATATGGACATCAATGCAGGTCGCATCATTTCGGAAGGAGCCACGCTCGAAGAGATTGCGAACGAACTGCTCATCTGCATCGAGCAGGTAGCCGATGGACAAATGACCAAATCTGAAGCCTTAGGCCACCGCGAGTTCTTCTTAGGGTATAAGGAATTTTGTCGCAAATAAGGTTTTTGTTTTTAAATAGCAGCAAAAACAGCAAGCCGCCGAAGACAATCTTCGGCGGCTTGCTTATAGAATCTATATCCAGAGGATTAGAACCAGCGGGTATAGGCGAAGTCCATACGGTGAGGCAGGTTAGCGTTCTTCGGGAAGAGACGGAAACCAATCTTGTATGCACCAGAATACTTCACTGGGAAGTCAATCTTGAAGGTTACAAGAGTTCCCTCACGCTTCACAGCCTCCATCTCGAAGCTCTTGGTGTTGCGAGCAGCACCATCGCCCGAAGAGGCGATTACGAGGTCGAGGCCGAGGTCAGCAGCAATCTCCTTGCCATCGACAACGACGGTAGCAGCGTACGACTTGCCGATCGAGAGACCCTGTGCGAGATCCTCCTGTGGCAGAACAACCTCCTTGATCTCAACGGTATCCCAATTGGCGGCCACATTCTCCTTCCATGCGGCGATCTCCTTAGCCAGCTTGTAGTCGTTGGCAGCAAGCTTGCGGGCACGTGCACCCTCCTTGGTGTAGAAGCGATCGTAGTAGTCGTCGAGCTGACGACGCATGGTGAAGTGAGGAGTGATCTTGTAGAGACAGTCCTTGACGGCCTTTACCCAGTCGGGCGAATAGCCCTTACGGTTCTTGGCGAAGTAGAGAGGCACGATTTCAGTCTCGAGCATGTTGTAGATGGTCTCAGCATCGAGCTGATCCTGGAGCGACTGGTTCTGGAACGTACGCTTGTCGGTAAGAGCCCAACCTGCGCCCTCCTTGTAACCCTCGTACCACCAGCCGTCGAGGACGGAGAGGTTCAGGGTACCGTTCATGATGGCCTTCTCGCCCGATGTGCCGGAAGCCTCCAATGGACGAGTTGGGGTGTTCATCCAGATGTCGCAACCCGAAACGAGACGCTTGGCAACGTCCATGTCGTAGTTCTCGACAAAAACAACCTTGCCCACGAACTGTGGCATACGCGAAATCTCGACGATGCGACGGATCAGACCCTGGCCACCGCCATCAGCTGGGTGAGCCTTGCCTGCAAAGATGAACTGAACAGGACGCTCGGGGTTGTTGACGATCTTGGCCAGACGGTCGAGGTCGGTGAAGAGCAGGTGTGCACGCTTATAGGTAGCGAAACGACGTGCGAAGCCAATGGTGAGAGCATCGGGATTGAGGGCATTGACAGCCTGGATGATCTTGGCAGGATTCTCCTGCTTCTTGCGAAGGTTGTTGGCTACCTCCTCCTTGATGAAGTTGAAGAGCTTGGTCTTGAGGCCCTTGCGGATCTTCCAGATTTCCTCGTCATCAGCCTCGTAGATCTTCTTCCACATCTCGTCCTGAGTCTGGGTCTCGTAGTAGTTAGGACCAAAGAGCTTCTCGTAGAACTCCTTCCACTCGCTGGCAGCCCATGAGGGGAGGTGAACGCCATTGGTCACATAGCCAACATGGAGCTCCTCAGGAGCATAGCCCTTCCAAACGGGAGCAAACATGTCGCGGCTTACCTTGCCGTGGAGCCAGGATACGCCATTGGCCTCCTGACAGGTGTTGAGTGCGAATACCGACATCGAGAACTTGCCTTCACCTGGATTCTCACGACCCATGTTCATGAAGTCTGCCCAGTCGATACCGAGTTTGGGAGCGAAGTGCGACATGTACTTGTAGAAGAGACCCTCCTCGAAGTAGTCATGTCCTGCAGGTACTGGAGTGTGGCAGGTGTAGAGCTGCGAGCTGCGTACCACCTCAAGTGCCTCGTTGAACTTCAGGCCCTCATTCTGGATAAGGTCGGCCATGCGCTGTGCGCCGATGAGGGCAGCGTGACCCTCGTTGCAGTGATAGACGTCCTTCTTGATGCCGAGCTTGTTGAGCAGCAGCATGCCGCCGATGCCGAGCAGGTACTCCTGCTTGATGCGGTTCTCCCAGTCGCCGCCATAGAGCTGATGGGTGATGCTGCGGTCCCACTCTGAATTGCGGTCCATGTCGGTGTCGAGCAGATAGAGCTTCACGCGGCCCACGTTGACCTGCCATACGTTGGCATAGACGGTGATACCGTCATGATAGGGCACTTCGAGGACGAGCTGTGAGCCATCCTCATTCTTCACGGGCTCGATAGGGAGCTGTGCGAAGTTCTGGGCCTCGTAGTTGGCCTCCTGGCTGCCATCGGCAGAGAGGGTCTGGGTGAAGTAACCGAAACGATAGAGGAAACCTACGGCACAGAAGTCGATGTTCGAATCAGAAGCCTCCTTCACATAGTCGCCGGCAAGGATGCCGAGACCACCTGAATAAATCTTGAGGCAAGCTGTCAAACCGTACTCCATGCAGAAATATGCCACCGAAGGACGCTTGGTATTGACCGGCTGAGCCATATACTCGTTGAAATGAGCAACAACTGCATCAACCTTCTTCATGAGCTTCTTGTCAGCAACGATCTCGTTGAGACGGTCGAGTGACATGGTCTCAAGCATGGCAAGTGGGTTGTGGCCCGTAGAGCGCCAGAGATCAAGATCAAGCTCACGCCAAAGCTTGTGTGCATCGGAGTTCCACGACCACCACAGGTTGCGGGCTACGGTATGGATTCCTTCAAGTTCAGCAGGAAGGTTTGACTTTACGGTAATATCGCGCCACACGGGGGCGTTGGTATTACTTACCTGTACTTTCATAATAGGTTAAGTTAATGGTTAAAGATGTTAATTAATTATTTATTTTCCTTGTAATATTCCTTTTCGGAGCGAAGCCTCCTTCAGGGCCTTGTCATAGGCCTGGTTGTAGTACTTGATGAAGTTGTGCCAACCTGCACGTGCTGCTACGCGACGTGCCTCCTGACGGATGGCCTTGACCTCGGTGTGAGGCACTTCGGCAAAACGGAGCACGAGGTCGGCAATGTTGCCAACCACCTGTTCATAGTTGGAATCGCTACGAGATACGACAGCTACTGCATCGAGGATGTCATCGTCCTTGCCGATGGTCTTGCACCACATGCCGAAGCCCGAGAGGCTGGTCGTAATGGTGGGAACACCGAAGGCACACGACTCCATGGGAGTGTATCCCCAAGGTTCGTAGTAGCTTGGATAGATCGTCAGGTCGAGGCCTGCCAACAGCAGATAATAATCGCGGTTAAGCAATCCATCGTCACCCGTGAGATACGACGGGATGTAGATTACCTTGACCTTGTCTTGTTTCTGATTCTGGAATCCCAGTTGATGAATACGGCTCAGAATCGCGTCCTCATAATAATTATAGATCGCGTGCGTAAACACGGGATCGCTGAGTCCGGTGATGAAGTCGGAACCGCTCTGATAACGCTCGAGCACATCGGCACGTACCTCATCGACCCAGCCCGGCACCATGATGAAAGCAACGATCTCACGCTCGGGATTGACGTCGCGCAGACGTGCCATAGTGTCGAGGAAGACGTCGAGTCCCTTGTTCTTGAACTCGCATCGGCCGGCAGTGCCCACGAAGATGGCATCTTCGGCGGGTACGTGTCCCGTCAGACACTCTACAAGACGGCTGAAAGCCTGTCGGCTCACCTTGCGCTCGCGGCTGAAAGCAGTTCCCTTGGGCACGAAGTCACCTTCAAAACCATTGGGTGTCACCAGTGGGGTGCGCTCAAGAAGTTGCGTACACTCGGTTGCCGTGATGTCGCTCACCGTGGTGAAGCAGTCTGCCTCTTGTGCAGCGTGCTTCTCGACCGAGTGCTTCGAGGTCATGTTGAGTTCATCGGCCATCTGGTCACCAAAATAGCCGTGCAGGTAGTCGTAAAGCGGCTTGTTGTTGCCGCAGATGCTGCGTCCTACGCAGGTTGCATGGGTGGTGAACACCGTAGCGATGGCAGGCACCTGATGCTTGAGATAGAGAACGCCCATACCCGTGGTCCATTCGTTGAAATGAGCCACAGCATTGCTTCGCAAAGGACAGAGATGCTTGAAGAGACTTTCGATCACCAGTGCGGCAGCATGTGCAAAGGTGCATCCTTCATCATAGTCGCCATAGCCGACCATCGAATTGACACCATACCACTCCCACATCTGACCATAGAAGGCATTCTTTGTTGCATATAATGGACGGAAATCGACAAGCACAACCTGAGGCTCACCTGGCACTTTCCAACGACCAACACGCACTTTAAGATTCTCGGCTTTCGCCTTTTGTGCCCATTCGTCAAGTTCGGGGCATGCTGCTGTGGGGTCGAAGAAAGGAGACTCCTGCTGAGCCCACAAATCAGGACCTATAAAGAAAAGATTGTCGCCAAGCTGTTTCTTCAAAGTCGCTGCCTTGGTAGAAAGAACAGCATAGATGCCGCCCACCTTGTTGCAGACTTCCCAGCTAACCTCAAACAAATAGTCGGGTTTAATAGAATTCTTCATTATACCTAATAACACTTATTTCCGGGCGCAAAGGTACGGAAAACTTTTTAAATAACGCGGTTTTTCCACAAAATAAATCTTAAAAGTCGGACAATTGAACGTTTTTTAATAAATTGGCATGGCATTTTTACATATTTTTACCGAAATTGACGTTTTTGAATAGCGATTTTTGCAATTGATAAAAGTATTTGACGCGAGAAACCAGTCATTCTCCTTTAAAATTATCGAAAAAAGAGCATAAAAAAAGGAGACTGGACTCACCAAACGGTGTTGTCCAATCCCTTTTGTCTGGTCTTATGCAGACCTTGGTGGTGATGCAACTAATTACTCAGCGGCATTCTCCTTGAGGTGCTGAACGTAGATGGCATGTTCCATCTTCTTGCGACGAACCTGAGATGGCTCATTGAACTGCTGACGACGACGAAGTTCCTTAATGACACCTGTCTTCTCGTACTTGCGCTTGAACTTTTTCAGGCACTTCTCGATGTTCTCACCTTCCTTAACTGGTACAATAATCATATCAGTACGGGTTGTTAAATGACCCGAATCACCCGGCTCCCTTTTTTACATCTCCATTTCTTATAGCCTGGGGTCATCGGTCGCTTACCACTTTGATAAGCGGGTGCGAAGATATGAATAATCTGCAAGTTGGACAAATAATTTGCCAGAAAAATGCAAAAATCGTTCTATTTTTTTGGCTTTTTCGAAAAAGTATCGTATTTTTGCACCGTCCAAATGTCAATTGAATATGAAAGCATCGCAGTCAAGAGTAAATCAACTTCGTGAGCTCATGCAAAAGCAGGGCATCGATCTGTACATAATGGAAAACAACGATCCGCACGAGAGCGAATACCTCCCCGACCACTGGAAGGAGATAGAATGGCTCAGCGGTTTCCGTGGCGAAGTGGCCACCGTGCTTGTCACCCAGGAGGAGGCCCTGCTGTGGACCGACAGCCGCTTTTTCATCTCGGGAGAGCAGCAGCTTGCCGACTCGCCCTTCAAGCTGATGAAGATGAAGGTGGCTGGTGTACCCACTGTTGCCCAGTGGCTCGACGACTACAAGGCCCAGCACGACACCAACTGCACGGGCGGCGACAGCCGCATCCTCTTCGGCAACGAAGTCGACATCGACGTGAACCTCATCAGCCAGATCTGGGACGATCGTCCGTCGCTGCCAATGAACAGGATCGAGATCTACCCCGAGGCATTGAGCGGCGAGAAGACTTCCGATCGCATCAGTCGTGTGCTCGATGCCGTAGAGGAGCAAGGCAGCAAGTCCCTCTGGCTCTCTGCCCTCGACGAGATAGCCTGGGTCCTCAACCTTCGTGGCACCGACATTGCCTGCACGCCCATCTTCATCAGTTATCTCTACCTGAGCCGCAAGGGTTCGACAATCTACGTGCACGACGAGAAACTCACCGATGAAGTGCGTGCCTATCTTTCCGACCTCGGCATATCCATCCTCCCCTACGAGGAGGCAGCCAATTGCCCTTATCGCACAATGGAGGGCCCCAACCCCATCCCGCTCATGAAGGGCATCAAGAACGCAGTTGAGATCGAAGGCTACAGGTCGGCACTGTTGAAGGACGGCATAGCCCTCACCCGCTTCTACCATTGGCTGGAAGACACCCTGGTGCATGGCAAGGCATTCTGCAACCAGTGCGACGACACCTCCTGTGCCAGGAGAGCCCTCACCGAGATGGACCTGATGCAGAAGCTCATCGACTTCCGCAGCGAACAGCCCCTCTACCGCGAAGAGTCGTTCCCGGCCATCGTCGCCTGGAACGAACATGCCGCTATGCCGCATTATGAGCCTTCAAAGGAACACGACACGCCCATCGTCGGCGATGGCCTGCTCCTCATCGACACGGGTGGACAATACCTCGATGGCACCACCGACATCACCCGCACCATCGGTGTGGGCAAGGTGAGCGACGCCATGAAACGCGACTACACGCTGGTGCTGAAAGGGCACATCCGTCTGGCACGCGCCGTCTTCCCTCGCGGCACACGCGGCGACCAGCTCGACGCCCTGGCACGCATCGACCTCTGGCGCGACGGCAAGACCTATCGTCATGGCACCTCGCACGGCGTAGGACATTACCTGGGCGTACACGAAGGTCCCGAGTCAATTCGTATGGAGCACAATCCCCAGGTGCTGTGCGACGGCATGATCTTCTCCAACGAACCCGCCATCTATCTGGGCGGCAAATACGGCATTCGTCATGAGAACCTGGTGCTCGTGCGCCCCTTCGACGTGGCCACCGATGCACCCGATGCCACTCCCTGCGACCCGACGGAGCAGGGCGAGTTCCAGTGCCTCGACACACTGACGCTATGCTACATCGACACCTCGTGCGTCGTCAAGGATATGCTCGACAAGGACGAACTCGCTTGGCTCAACGAGTACAACCAACGCGTCTTCGACACCGTTTCGCCCCATCTTGACGAAGCCGACCGCACCTGGCTCGAAGAGAAGTGCAAGGCTCTCTGACGCCAGAACTGCCCCATCAAACAGAAATAACCATACTTATTTTTATGAATTCTTCAAAGAGACTACTCTGGTCCACGCTTTTGGCGCTTCTCATCGCACAGGCAGCGATGGCGAATGCCGAACAGCGGTTCCGGTATTACGACCACATCACGTTCTACGATGTCTATGCAGGCACCGTAAGTCCCAATGACGCGCCAGTGCCCGAAGGCATCTATCGCCTCAACAATTCGCGCTACGCCACCCTACTTCCTGCCGAAGATCTCGACAGGATGGGCGACACGTTGCGCCTTGAGGTCAGCATCAGCGCCCTCTGCGACAACTACGACCGCATCGGTTCGGTCGATCTGGTGCTGATGTCGCGTGATTCGCTCACCTACAACGATTGCGTGCACGTCAAGCCCAACGGAGGGAAGTACTCCGGTCGCCTCGGCGACACCGACCCGAGCATCCAGCGCATCGAGATCGGACGATTCATCACCCCGTTCATGGACAAGAACAAGGGTGTCGATGTGCCCTACTCGTGGGACATCTCCTTCCTCTCGCCCCTGCTGCACGACAAGGCATTGCGCGACACGATGAACCTCTGGCTTGAATTCCACCTCGAAGGCGTGCCCTACGCTGCCAACACGCAGATTGCAGGCTGCTCAGGCCGCAACGACGTGTTTGCCGGCACGCTCGACATCGTCACCAGCGACACGTCCGACGACAAGCCCATGCAACGACAACTCACCCTGCCCCTTGCCTACGAACGTTATCTGAACTCCTACAGCAAGGGTCACAGCGACGAGGAAGGAACCACCGTGGCACATTACCAGGTGCATCTCGACGAAGCCATGAGCGACGCGATGTTCCTGATGGTCAACTCCAACCACGGCGCCAACTCAGGGGGCGAGGAATACAACCGCCGACTGCACTACGTCTGGGTCAACGAATGGATGGCAATGGTCTATCGTCCCGGCCGCACCTCCTGTGAACCCTTCCGAATGTACAACACCCAGGCCAACGGCATCTACGGCTCGTCCATAATGACCGACGAAGCCTGGCAGTCGTTCAGCAACTGGTGTCCGGGCGATGTCATCGACAACCGCATCATCCACCTCGGGGCCATTCCTGCTGGCGACTATGACTTCCGTCTGATGGTGCCCGATGCCGTCTTTAACGACAATCAGGGCTATTTCCCCTTCTCACTCACCTTCTTCGGTGTGCAGGAAGGCGATATCGATGGACTCAAAGCCATCGTCGAAGAAAGTCAGCCTTCCTCGCATATACGCTGGGACGGCGACCGCCTGCTCATCGACAGTCCCGACAAGCACGTCACCGAATGGACCCTGCTGAATGCCGCAGGTCAGCGCATCATGGTGCAAAACGGAGCTGTGAGCGAAATCAAGATGTCAAACCACCCGACCTCGGTCTATATCCTCCTCATGCTGATGGACGATGGCACCACCGAGTTCCACAAATTCTTCAAGAGATGAGGACGTTCTTTAAATATAATATAATGTGTGACGCTGCATCTTTGCTCCGACGCCTTGTGCTGCTGCTCCTGCTGGTCATCTCTGCCGAAAACGCATCGGCACAACTCACCCTGGGCTATTGCGACGAAGAGGGATACACGTCAAGCCTTACCAATAACAGCACCACAGCGACCATCTCGTGCGCCATGGGCCTCACCCCCGCCCTGCAGGCCGACTATACGTTCTGTTCCATCAGTTACCTTCGCATCCTGCTCACCGTGCCCGAAAACCTCACTTCGTTCAAAGTGTGGCTACGAAAGGACTTGAACGACGTCGAGGACCTCTCCTCCATCGACATCGAGCCATCGGCCTTGGTCGAAGGATGGAACGACATCGCCCTCCCCGACAGCATCCGCCTCACGGGCGCTGAAACCTATTACTGCGGCTACTCCTACCGGCAAAGCGTCAAGACACGCATTCCCCTCAGCGGAACCAAAGGTACAGACGAATCGTTCTACGTCTCGACTGGTGGCACGTGGCGCGACATGAGCGACCGCTATGCACCCATCTGCATTCGTGTTGGTCTGAGCAGCAACTATCAGTATGCCATGGAACTCCTCGACCTGCGCCTCGATCATCGCTGGTTCGACATCCACAGCGAAGGGGATACCGTCGTCCTGCGGGGCAGCATACGCAATCTCGGCAGCGATCCGCTGCATCAGTTCCGTGTGACTGTCGAAGAAGCCGACCTTAACCGCCACGAGGCCACTTACGACTGCGCCAGCACAGGTTTCGGCTATTCCGTTCCCTTCGAATTCAGTTTCCCGCGCAGCGGAAACATCACTTCCACCAGTCCCGACATCCCCATCCGCCTCGCCATTTCCCAACCTAACGGGCAGGAGAACCAATGCGACCTCGCGACCCGTCGTACGCTCTACTACGAATTGGGTGAAAGCAATCCCGACCCGCAGACAGCGCCCACCAACCTGCTCATCGAGGAGTTTACCAGCGAAGGCAACGGTTATGCCCCCGCGGGCCAGACTCACCTCCGCAACAGCATCGAGCTGGCGCTGCAACGCATCCCCGACGCCCATCCCGATGTCATCATCCTCAGCCGTCACGAGGGCTATGATCCTGCCGATGCCTGGCGCGTAGCAGGCTCCGACTACAAGGCCTCGTTTTTCGGGCCCGAGGAGCTCACTTTTGCCCCTGCTGCCATGGTTTGCCGCAACGGTCTGCCCTTCTCCACCACACTCGACGAAGACTCCATCGCACAGCTGATTTCCGAGTGTCTGAATGTACAATATGGCAGCATCAGGTTCGACCAGGTTACGTTCGATGCCGACACCCGTACCGTGTCCGCCACCCTCACGACACACCTATATGGCGTCTCGGCCTACCGCAATCCCACCCTGGTGGTCTGCATCAAGCAGGACAAGGCAGCATCCATTGCACAAAAGAACTATTATCCAACGCTTTACGACAGCGACTGGCAGCGCGATGTGGTGCGCAGTTACATCCCCCTGCCCCACAAGGGCCGCCTGCTCGGCGATGCCGATCCCGAAGCCATTGCCGCCGGTTTGGTCCAGGTTTCCGACTGCGTCGATCGGCAGTTCACGGTCAGTCGAACCCTGCCTTCGGACATCACCTCGAAGGAGGGTCTCTCGCTTGTCGCATACATTTTCGACAATAACTACACCGACCAGATCATCGCCGTTTCTCAGTCAAAATTCTGAAAAACTTGGCATATATGAATGACAAATCGCCCCGTAAAGAGGCGATTTTTTATTTTTTTATAAAAAAAATCGTGCAAACGTTTGCACATTTGTTGGAAATCCCCTATCTTTGCATCGTGTTTTTCATGGTATTAGATTTAAGGTAATGTGAATTCGAGCCGTCGCGATGACGGTTCGGATTTTTTTATTGGCCCACCTCCCAATTGTTAATTGTTAATTATTAATTGTCTTATCATTTCCACCGCCTTGTCCATGATCCGATAGAGTTCTTCGACCGTCTCGGCACGAAGCATGGCGATGCGTGTCTCCCTGAAGTTCGGAATCCCCTTGAAGATGGGGGTGGCAGCCAGGTGACGGCGTATGTGCAGGATGCCGCGATATTCGTCAATACGCGCCACGCTCTCCTCCACCTGGTGTTTCAGGGCCATCACGCATTCGTCGAGCGGGATGGGAGGCAGTTCCTCGCCCGTCTCGAGCAGGTGCTTGATTTCCTTGAAAATCCACGGCCGTCCGAAGGTGGCACGTCCCACCAGGATGCCATCGACGCCCGTTTCCTCGAAGCGCTGCTTGGCAATCTGTGCCGATGTGACATCGCCGTTGCCGATGATGGGAATGTGGATGCGCGGATTCTGCTTCACCTCGCCGATCAGCGTCCAGTCGGCTTCTCCGGTGTACATCTGCGAACGCGTGCGCCCATGGATGGCCAGTGCCTGGATGCCGCAGTCCTGCAACTGCTCGGCCAGCGTGGTGATGATCTTGTGCTCGCAGTCCCATCCCAGGCGCGTCTTCACGGTCACCGGCAGATGCACGGCATCGACCACGGCACGCGTGATTTCGAGCATCAGCGGGATGTCGCGCAGCATTCCTGCACCAGCGCCCTTGCCCGCCACGCGCTTCACGGGGCAGCCGAAATTGATGTCGATGATATCAGGTCGTGCCTGTTCTACAATCTTGGCAGCCTCGATCATCGACGGCACATCGCGCCCGTAGATCTGTATCACCACAGGTCGCTCCTCTTCCAGCACACGCAGCTTCTTCATCGTCTTGTCGATGCTGCGTATCAGGGCATCGGCCGACACGAATTCCGAATAGACCATGTCAGCACCGAAGTGACGACACTGCAGGCGGAAGCCCACATCGGTGACGTCCTCCATCGGCGCCAGCATCACAGCCCTGTCGGGCAACGTTACATTTCCAATCTTCATATATTAATTTGGGGTTAATCCAAAATTGTTAATTGTTAATTATTATTTTTTAATTGTTAATTGTTAATTATTAATTTTTAATTGCAAAAATTGCTATTTTGATAGTGCAAAGATAACGATTTTTGTGCAATATTGCACATTTTGAATCGAAGAAATTGGTATTTTTATAAAAAATAAATATATTTGCACCGATAACTATGAAGAATTGCCCTGCGAGATGGGCATATAGTGCCAACAAATCAACCAAAATCAATATTATTAACAACAACAACTATTATCTATGTGGTTAACATCTTCGTCAATCGGTCGTAAGGTGGTAATGAGCGTCACTGGTGCATGCCTCGTGCTCTTCCTCACCTTCCACATGCTGATGAACCTTGTTTACGTGTATGATGTCATGGTAGGTACACCTGCTGGCGGACATTACTACGACAAGGTCTGTGAATTCCTGGGCACCAACTGGTACGCGCTCCTCGGTACTGCTGGTTTGGCTCTGCTCGTTGTCATCCATTTCATTTATGCCTTCATCCTGACCTTCCAGAACTGGAAAGCACGTGGCAACGATCGCTATGCCATTTCCGGCAAGCAGCCCGTACACTGGGCAGCCAAGAACATGCTTGCACTCGGCGTAATCGTCGTTTGCGGCCTTCTCGTACACCTCTACAATTTCTGGGCTAAGATGATGTTTGCTGAGCTCGCTGGCGTTCACGGCACTTATGCTCCTACCGCCGGTTTCGATTGGATCACCAACACCCTTTGTGACCCCATCCTCTGTGTCATCTACCTCATCTGGTTCTGTGCTCTCTGGTTCCACCTCACCCATGGTATCTGGTCTTCGATGCAGACACTCGGACTCAATGGTAAGGTATGGCTCAATCGCTGGATCTGCATCAGCTACATTTGGGCTACTGTTATCTTCTGTGGCTTCGTCCTCGTGCTCATTGCAGCCATTGTTCAGGCAGGAGGCTTCCACAGCATTTGCTGCTAACTAATCTAATAATCTAAAATCCATAAACAGTAATTCATACTATGGCTATTGAACACATCATGGATCCCGCGCTCAGCCGCATCCCTGAGGGAAAGCTTGCTGACAAGTGGACGAACTATAAGGCACATCAGAAACTGGTGAATCCAGCCAATAAGCGTAAACTCGACATCATCGTCGTAGGTTCAGGCCTCGCTGGTGGTGCTGCCGCTGCCACCCTTGGCGAAATGGGCTTCAAGGTAAAGTGCTTCTGCATCCAGGATTCTCCTCGTCGTGCTCACTCCATCGCTGCACAGGGCGGTATCAACGCTGCCAAGAACTATCAGAACGACGGTGACTCGGTCTATCGTCTGTTCTACGACACCATCAAGGGCGGTGACTACCGTGCTCGTGAGGCCAACGTCTATCGTCTGGCTGAGGTATCGAACAACATCATCGACCAGTGCGTAGCACAGGGTGTTCCTTTCGCTCGTGAATATGGTGGCACCCTCGCCAACCGTTCGTTCGGTGGCGCTCAGGTATCACGTACCTTCTATGCCAAGGGTCAGACAGGCCAGCAGCTGCTGCTCGGCGCCTACTCTTCGCTCAACCGTCAGATCGAGAAGGGCAACGTCACCATGTACGCTCGCCGCGAGATGCTCGACGTCGTCCTCATCAAGGACAAGGAGGGTGTTGAACGTGCACGTGGCATCATCTGCCGCAACCTTGTTACCGGCCAGCTCGAGCGCTACTCTGCTCACGCAGTTGTTGTGGCTACCGGTGGTTATGGCAATGCCTACTTCCTCTCCACCAACGCCATGTCGTGCAACGGTGGTGCAGCCATCCAGATCTATCACAAGGGCGCCATGTTTGCCAACCCCTGCTACGCTCAGATCCACCCCACCTGTATCCCCGTTCACGGCGACATCCAGTCGAAGCTGACCCTTATGTCCGAGTCACTCCGTAACGACGGCCGCATCTGGGTTCCCAAGAAGCTCGAAGATGCCAAGCGTCTGCAGCGTGGTGAGATTCGTGGTCACCAGATTCCCGAAGAGGATCGCGACTACTATCTCGAGCGCCGTTATCCCGCATTCGGCAACCTCGTTCCTCGCGACGTGGCTTCACGTGCTGCCAAGGAGCGCTGCGACAAGGGCTTTGGTGTCAACAGCACCGGTCTCGCCGTATTCCTTGACTTCTCCGACGCCATCAAGCGCCTCGGCAAGGATGTGGTAGCCGACAAGTACGGCAACCTCTTCCAGATGTATCAGAAGATCACCGACGACAACCCGTACGAGACTCCAATGATGATCTATCCTGCTATCCACTACACCATGGGCGGCATCTGGGTTGACTATGAGTTGATGACCACCATCAAGGGTCTGTTCTGTGCAGGCGAAGCCAACTTCTCCGACCACGGTGCAAACCGCCTCGGTGCATCTGCCCTTATGCAGGGTCTCGCCGACGGTTACTTCGTTCTGCCTTACACGCTCCAGAACTATCTCGCCGACCAGATTCAGGTTCCACGCTTCTCGACCGATCTCCCCGAATTCAAGGAGGCCGAGGATGGCGTTCGTGCCAAGATCGAGAAGATCATGGCCGTACAGGGCAGCCGCACTGTCGATTCCATCCACAAGGAACTCGGCCACATCATGTGGGAGCACGTCGGTATGGGTCGTACCAAGGCTGGCCTCGAAGAGGGCCTCAAGAAGCTCGGTGAGCTCCGCAAGACCTTCTGGAAGGAAGTCTATGTTCCTGGTGAAGCCAACTCGCTCAACACCGAGCTCGACAAGGCCATCCGTCTGCTCGACTTCATCGAGGTCGGCGAACTCATGGCACGCGACGCCCTCCATCGTGAGGAGTCCTGCGGTGGTCACTTCCGCGAGGAGCACCAGACCGAGGAAGGCGAAGCTAAGCGCGACGACAAGAACTTCATGTACGTAGGCTGCTGGAAGTACATGGGCGAAGGCAAGGAGCCCGAACTCTACAAGGAGATGCTCGACTACCAGGAGATCAAGGTACAGACACGTAACTACAAGTCATAATTCACCCTTTTAAATAATTAGCAACTATGGGAAAAGAAAGTTTTCTGAACGTAAACGTTAAAGTTTGGCGTCAGCGCGGCCCAAAGGAGAAGGGCGAATTCAAGACCTATCGCGTTGAGCACGTTTCGACCGAGATGTCGTTCTTCGAGATGATGGACACGCTGAACGAGCAGCTCATCAACAAGCACGAGGAGCCCATCGTCTTCGATCACGATTGTCGTGAAGGCATCTGCGGCACCTGTTCACTCTATATCAACGGCCGTCCACACGGCATCGACGACGCCATCACCACCTGCCAACTCCACATGCGCAAGTTCAAGAACGAGGAGACCATCACCGTTGAGCCATGGCGCTCGGCAGGCTTCCCTGTCATCCGCGACCTGATGGTTGACCGCTCTGCCTTCGACAAGATCCAGCAGGCTGGTGGCTACACCTCCATCAACTGTGGTGCAGCTCAGGATGCCAACGCCATCCTCATCTCGAAGGTCGATGCCGACGAGGCTATGGACTCTGCTTCCTGCATCGGCTGCGGCGCTTGCGTTGCTGCCTGCAAGAACGGTTCTGCTATGCTCTTCGTCAGCGCCAAGGTGAGCCAGTTCGCTCTCCTGCCACAGGGCAAGGTCGAGGCTGCACGTCGTGCCAAGGCAATGGTAGCCCGCATGGACGAACTCGGATTCGGTAACTGCACCAACACCCGCGCCTGCGAGATGGAGTGCCCCAAGAGCGTGAAGATCTCCAACATCGCACGTCTCAACCGCGAGTTCATCAAGGCCAAGCTTGCCGACTGATCATCGATCCCCGCTTCTCCATCCGAGAAGAAACACTGATATTACGGCTCCCGAAAAGAATTCGGGAGCCGTTTTCATATCTATCTTTCACCCCAACAATAGTTTTTGAGTCGAAAATTTGGAATACTGCAAGAAAAGCCGTATCTTTGCACCGGTTTTAATGCAAAATATAATTGTTAATTGTTAATTATTAATTGTTAATTAATATGAGATATTTTGGTAATTTATTCTGGGGCGCTCTTCTACTGATGCTTGGCATCATCGCCCTCCTTTGGGCCACCGATGTAATCGAAAATATTGCATTCCTCAAGGTTTGGTGGCCAATGTTCATCATCATCCCGTGTGCAATTCGTCTGATGTTCGCTCCCGACAAGATCATGTCGCTGCTCGGTCTCGGCATCGGTGTGGTTCTCCAGCTCTACCGTTGCGGTCTCATCGAGGACTTCAAGACCACCGCAGCCATCACTGGCGCAGTAGCCCTCATCATGATTGCCCTGCAGGTTCTGACCCGTGGTGGACGTATGCCGAGAGGTGGACACCGTTAATTTAAAACAAGAGCGGCTGGCTTCACAGCCCGCCGTCCTCAAACACACATGAATAGCTAAATAATTTTATAAACACACACTATCTTATAACCAAACTTTAAATCTTAATTTTCACATATAAGATGATATCTAGATCCGGAAGTTTAATCTTCGCGGGTCTTTTTTTCTTTTTTGCGGTGCAAAGATAAAGACTTTTTTCCAAACAACAAAGTACAAATGTAGCAAAATATTTAGATTTTGTGCAAAAAATCAAAAAAACAACATTTGTGGACCATATATGTAACAAATTTTGACTCGAAAAAGTCAGAAATTGCACAAGATTGTACGAATTTACACCCACCTTGTGCAACATTTTTCATTTTCGAAGCAAAAAATTTCCCCAACTGGGCGTGATAATTTGGAAATCTCGGAAAAGAATCCTATCTTTGTACCCTCAAAAAAACGAAAAAGATGGTATATCTACTCGATTCGACAATAGGCTTTCCCGATCCGAAGGACGGCGAACCCGATGGACTGTTTGCCGTGGGCGGCGATCTGAGCACCGAGCGTCTGCTGCTGGCGTATAGCTGGGGCATCTTTCCATGGTATGCCTTCCGTGCCGAAGACACCTGCCCCGAACTCATCGACCCCGCCACGGGCAAGCCCTACATCCAGTGGTGGTGCCCGATGAAGCGTTTCGTCATCTTCCCCGACGAGATCCACGTCTCCCACTCCATGCACCAGGAACTCAACAAGGTCAAGCGTGGGGAACTGCGCGTCACCGTCGATGCTGCCTTCGAGCAGGTCATCGACCAGTGCGGCACGCTGCGTGAGGAAGGCATGGGCGCCTGGCTCGGTCCCGAGATGAAGGAAGCCTACATCCGTCTGCACGACCAGGGTTTTGCCACAAGTGTCGAGGTATGGAAGGACGATTCGCTCGTGGGCGGACTCTACGGAGTCACCTTGGGCAGCGGCTTCTTTGGCGAAAGCATGTTCTCGCTCATCCCCAGCGCCTCGAAGATTGCCCTCATCATGCTTGCCCGTCTGATGAAGCAGCTCGGCAACTCCCTCATCGATTGCCAGTTCGAGACACCCCACCTCAAGACCATGGGCGGCCGCTACATCGACTATGACGAATACCTGAAACTCATCCGGCAGAAGAGCGGGGAATAGTAAAATGAAAAGATGAAAAGAAAATACGAAGGCGCGGCATCAACCAATGTCACGCCTTTCAAATATATTTGTTAAACACTCTAAGTTACTAATCTCAACGACACTCCATGAACATGGTACGGAGTCTCAGTGCGATGGAGGAGAGGATAATCGTGGCGAAGAATGCGATAGCTGTCATAGTAGTATATTTTTATTGTTAGTACTTTTGATTTTTCTCACTGCAAAGATAGGCCCTATTCTCTAACCCTGCAAGTTTTTTCCTCACTTTTTGCATCAGACATAGCGACAGGTCAATAGTATGGCGACAGGTATTGGGAGCACCCTTTGTTTTGTCGCGTCAAACCACGTTTTGCAGCTTTTTTTGCAAGTTATTGTACTTCAAAACGAAATGGAGCGCCTACGTTCGTAGACGCCCCATTTACTTGAGAATGTTGTGTGTCTGTGAACGTAGGTGCTCCATCTGCTATAGAATAATGTGCATCGATGAACGTGGACGTACAATTTCTTGCAGAATAATGTGCATCAGTTAACGTTGACGTACAATCTGCTGCGGATTATTGTTCATCTACGAACGTGGACGTACAATTTCTTGCAGAATATTGTTCGTCTACGAACGTTGACGTACAATTTACTGGGGAATAATGTCTATCTGTAAACATGGACGCACAGTTTACTTCCGAATGTTGTGCATCTGTGAACGTTGACACACGATTTGCTGCAGAGTGTAGTTCGCCTACGAACATAGACACACAATTTCCTTTTTTTTGTTGTTCACCTACGAACACTGGCGTACCATTTCCTGCAGAATGTTGTACGTCTATGAACCTTGGGGGAACATACCACGATTGGAAATAGGTTTTCGGATTTGCCGAGCAAATAATAATACATGGCAATTCGCAGTAATTCGTGTTTTCTCTCCAATTTTCGTTCGCATCAGGCATTCTGTCGGCCGACAGAGTACTCAATCCTATTGCGGGAATACTATGACGGCCGTCACGCTGCTTTATTCGGTAGGAGCGAGTACTCTGACGCGCGACAGAGTACTCTTTTCAACTGCGGAAACACTCTGACGACCGTCACGATACTCTATCCAGCCGAGGCATAGCCAATCTTGGCCAAGAATGGTCATTCTCCGAACTAAGCAAGTACTCTGTCGCGCGTCAGAATGCTCTATCCGGTAGCAGCGAGTACTCTGTAGCCCATCATAATGCTTTCTCTAACTGCGGAAATACTCTGTCGGCCGCCAGAGTACCGTATCCTGTTGGACGAAGCATTCTGTCGCCCGTCATAATGCTTTCTCCAATTGCGGAAATACTCTGTCGGCCGACAGAATGCTTGATTACATTTCATAATGTCATTCTTCTAGTCAACCCAGTTTTTTCGAAAATTAAACGTTAGGTTAGGGGTGGTTACCCTAACTTTTTAAATATTCTACAAAAAAAATAAAAATACAAAAAAGAATTTTAATTTATTTCAAATATTATAGTATTGCCCTATTATCAAGTGAAATATATCCACTATTTCTCTGATGGCACATATCGTCCATACGAATATAAGGGCAATATCGTGGAAGTGGCTGAAGCATGTTTCAATCAGTTGAAAGCTGAAATCAAACAGAGGGAGTTCGTCTTCGGGTTATTCCGCGAATACGTTGAGGATTATTCCGAAATCGTCATTCGCGAGTTGCTTGTCAACGCTTTGGCTCATAGAGATATAAGCCGTCAGCAGATAGTCGAGATTCGCAAATATGATGATGGAGGATACCTTGAAATAGAAAGTCCTGGACCTTTCCCTGATGGTGTGACGGTGAATAACTATTTGCGAAAGACCAATCCGCGTAATCCCAATGTAATGGACATCCTGCGTGAAATCGGATTGGCAGAAAAAGCAGGAAGTGGCTTCGATAAGATTTTCACAGACTTGTTGAAAAAAGGTAAGGCATTGCCAATACCTGAAGAAACAGAAAGCTCAGTTATCTTCCGCATTAAGGCCGAAATTAAGATGGAAAAACTCATCGAATTATCGTTACTCTATGAGAACACTACAGGGCGTGCGCTGAAGTTGGACCAGCTATTTGTGTTATCAGAGATAGTAAAGCGAGGAAAGGTGACATTGGCAGAGTTGGCAGAAACACCCAATATCAGCCAATATCGTTTACAAACTATCTTGGATAACTTGCAGGAATTGGAATTTATTGAATCTACTGGTAAAACTTCAGGATTAGTCTATATCCTTCATATCAGTAAGCGAAGAAGTACGGAGGATAAAATTGACTACGTGAAGAGAAAAAAACAGAATAAGGCACGCCAGAAAGAGGCCATCCTCAGGTATTTGGACTCCATAGAAACTATCAACAATACCGAAGCGCGCGAATTATTAAAGTTGCAAGTCAAAGATCGTTCAATGGTATCACGCTTGTTTGCAGAATTGGTCAAAGAAAACGAAATTGTTCAAACGGAAGAAAGCATACCAAACAACGTGAAATACAGAAGAATACGCAAATAACCCGTTTGCAATTCTGTTTGCATTTCGTTTGCAAAAACAGAAAGTTGCAAACAACAAACAATAATTGATTGAAATTAGTGCTTTTTTCAATTTCGGGGTGACTTTTGGAAGAAAACCACGAATTTTTGCCTTGACTTTTGGATAAATTCTATATTTTTTTGCCTTGACTTTTGGAAGAATTTAGAAAATTGAACGCGCGACAGGGTGCTCCCAGTTGGATGATGGAGCACGCTGTCGCGCGTTTTGGGGGATGATTGGATTGCTTGAATCAGAAACTTTCAATCAGAATACCGACCACTCGAAGAGGCCGCAAGAGGCATCGGATGGTTGATCGATCTCGAGGCGGACGGCGGTGGTTTCGACAGGATCGAACTGAACCGTATTAGCCACACCCTTCTTGCAGGTGTAACGGTCGGCACCCGTCACCGGGGTCCACTTGCCATCGTCCGACTTGTAGAGGATGCGCCATGCGGCAGGAACCTTGCAGCCACCCCATGGAGAATCGTCGAACCAATAGACGGTGGAACTCTGAACGGTGTGAGCCTCGGGGAAATGATATTCAATCCACTCCGTACCGCCCTGCTTGGGCCAATAATGATAGTAGGGCACGCTGCGATCCTCGGGACCCTTGGGCACCAGACGGTCGTTGATGGCACCCAGACCAGCCACCTCGTGCGAAGCCTTGACGGTGGAACGCGAAGCCAATGTGGGAGGCATGGCTGGAGAGCAGGCACGGAGTTCCTGGGGAATCCAGACAAGCATCGAGCCACGTCCACGATGATTCCAGGCATAATAGGGAATCAGATTGATGCGCACCGGCGTAGCAGCAAGTTCGCCTTCGTCGTTGAACTTGAGCACCTGCGCCATGGTGGAGAGCATCTTGACAGGATACTTGTCGAGAATGGTCTTATCCTCAAGATTGAATACAGGCGACTGGTTGATAAGAACGCTGCGCACGTCGAAACCAGGATTGTCGGGCCATTCGGCACAATAGACCAACGGACCGCGCTCTACGCTGACACGTCCCAAATCGGCCTCGACCTGGGCATTTGCCTTCACGACACGTGCCTCCATGTCGAAGTGGATCTGCACCTGGTCGCCCTTCTTCCACTTGCGGGTGATGACGGCATAGCCATTCTGGAGATCGGCATTGCTGACGGGATAATCCTCGCCATTGACCTGCAGGCGATAGCCGAGACGCTTGCCGTCGGCGTACTGATAGAGGTCGCTGGGAACCACCTGATTGCGCACCCAACCCGGGATGCGGACGTTGAGGGCAAAGTCGCCACCACCCTTCTTCACGGTCAGCACGACATCGCCCTCGTAGGGATAGGCGGTCTCCTGCTGCAAGGTGAGGACACGCTTGCCGACCTTCAGAGTTGCCGTATTGCCCATAAAGAGATTCACAAAGACATTGTCGTCCTTTACAGCATAGATATAGCCGGGGAGTGAAGGGATGAAACGGCAGATATTGGAAGGACAGCAGGCGCAGCCGAACCAAGCCTGACGCTGATGCTGACCGATGGACTCCAGCGGATTGGGATAGAAGAACGAACCGCCATCGAGCGACACGCCCGAGATCAGACCGTTGTAGAGCGTGCGTTCGAGCACATCGTAATACTTCGACTCACCATGGAGCAAGAAGAGACGATAGTTGACATAGACGTTGCCGATGGCCGCACAGGTCTCGCAATAGGCACTCATGTTGGGCAGTTCGTAGTTCTTGCCGAAAGCCTCACCGTTGGAAGTGGCTCCGATGCCACCGGTAATATAATACTTCTTCTCGACAATATTGTCCCAAATGCGGTCGATGGCGTGGATATAGGCGGTGTCGCCCGTGAGGGCAGCCACGTCGGCCATACCCGAATACATATAGGTGGCACGCACGGCATGGCCTACAGCCTCGTCCTGCTGTACGACGGGCTTGTGGGCCTGCGAATACTCGTCGGTGCGGGTGGTGTAGCCACGCTTGTCGAGGAAGAACTTTGCTTGCTCGAGATACTTGGTCTCACCCGTCACCAGATAAAGTTTTGCCAAAGCCATCTCGGCAATCTGATGGCCGGGCACACGCACATTCTGGTCGGCACCCTCGCCAATCTCGCGGCAAACACAGTCGGCGTAGGCTCGCGCAATGTTGAGGAACGAAGTCTTGCCCGTGGCCTGATAGTGGGCGATGGCTCCCTCGACCATGTGACCGAGATTGTAGAACTCGTGGCTCAAATCCTCGACGAGGTCCCAACGATGTTCGCCTGCCCACTCGTGCGGATGCAGCGGATTCATGGTGCGCGAAGTGTAGAGGTAGCCATCGGGCTCCTGAGCCGCCTTCATGATGGCGATGACACTGTCCATATAGACCTGGGCGGGGACCACGTCGGTGCGGCCATGACGATCGATGGCGAGCTTGAGGTCGGGGAAAGTCTGCAAAAGGTAGGAGCAGCCTTCAATGGTCTTATAGACATCGGTATCGTCGAAGGCAAGGCCTCCGACATGCACCGTGTCGGTATTGACACCCTGCAGATGCTGGGCGGCAATCTCGAAGTTGCGATAACGTCCCGTCTCCTCGCATTTGGAGAAAGCGAGCGGCACGGTCACCTCGCGACTGGCGTCGAGACGCTGGCCCCAGAAGGTGTTGGGCGTGATCTTCACACTGGTGAAAGGAACGGGGTTGATGGGATAGCCACCACTTTGGGTCTGTGCCAGCACGGGAAGGACGGCAAGGGCTATCAGGGGAAGAAATTTGCGCATATGATAAAAATTAAGAATTTGCTGAGGGGGTAGAACTTCTAGAGGATCTAGAAAATCTAGAGAATCTAGAATATCTAGAGAATCTAGAGAATCTAGAGGATCTAGAAAATCTAGACTATCTAGAATTTCTGGCTAATTTATTTCCTAATCAAAGTCAGACTGTGCAGATAGCCGGTGAAGGGCCATTCGCGCTCGGCATTGCGGCCGAGAAGGACGCGCTGGACGGGCTTGACCATAATCTGGATATCCTTTTCGCTGATGAGCACGTCATTGATCCAAACCTTTTCGATGCGGCCATCGAAATCGACCACCACGTGCTGCCAACGGCCTTCGAGAGTCTTCATCTCCTTGTAGCCCACATCCTCGTACCAGCCGTAATGGTTCACGACGCCGCAACGAGGCTCGGTGCCGTTGACGAGCATGATCTTCTCAAGTTCGTCGTGCGAGGAAGTGAAGTCGGCCACGCACTCATTGAGCTGGATGGTGGGGTTGTAGAGTGTGGCTTCGAGATGATAGGGCACATTGTCGCGCCAAAGTTCAGGCATCGGGAAATCGGAAGCGAAAATGGTGGCGCTGTCGAAAGGCAATGCCTTCGTGCCCTCCACCTCCTGAACGACCATCAGGCCCCGTTCATGTTCGAAGCCTCCGCTGATGACGCCATGGTTGGGAATGTACCAGACGGTGTCGCCCACCTGGAAGTCATCGGCCGTGATGTGGATGAACTCGTCACCGCTTTCGCCCAACACCTTGGGTGCAGGCCATTCGAAGTTATCCTTGTCCTCCCGTGTGCTGAACACCTTGACGTTCCAAAGGGCGCCCGGATAGCCCTGCTTCTGACAACCCAGGAAAGTGATTTTCACATAACGGGCCTTCACGGGTACATTCCTGCCCTTGACCACGGGTGACACGTCGATCTTGGGCGAACCTGCATGGAGGTTCCGACTGCGGTCGGCAAAGAGCTGCCAATGCGTGCCATCGGATGAGGTCTCGATTCGATATTGATAGTACTGTGTGCCGTATTCCCATTGGGTCCAAATGGTCTGAATCTTCTGCACCTTGCCCAAATCGATCTTGAGCCACTCCTCTCCCATTCCCTTCGGACGCCACAGCGTGCCGTTGTTGTCATCGACGGCATAGGAGGGCTTGAAATTGTCGTCATACCAGGAAGATGCCTCGACCGTAGCCTTGTAGGCAAGGTTCGGGCTGCTCACCGATGACTTTGCCTTGGGGAATGTGCCCTGATGGGTTGGAGTGACAGGCTTGATGTTGCCTGCCTCGTCGAACTCAAGACGGTCGATGCAGATCTGACGATGAAAGCCGCGGTTGGAATGCGGATTGTCGTGACGATGATAGACGATATAGTATTCCTTTTCGCCCTTGTCGTTGACCTCTTCGAGCACCGAATGATGCCCGGGGCCATGGACGGTGCCGTCGGCATTGGTCTTCAGGATGGTTCCCTTATATTCGTAAGGACCCATGGGAGAGGTCGATGTAGCATATTGCACGTGATAGGTCTCATTGTGGCACGACTCGCTCGAATACATGAAATAATAGATCCCATTGCGTTTCATGACAAAAGGTGCCTCGAAGAAGTCCTTTGCCTCGGTGTTGGGAATGAGACGCGTCTCGGTGAAGGTCTTCAAGTCCTTCGAAGCACGGCCGACGCCACACCCGAAACCCTCGTAGATTCCCCAGGTTCCCCAATAGACATACACCTGGCCATCGTCATCGACGAAAGTCTGTCCGTCGAGCGTGATGGCACCCGTCACATAGCGGTCATAGACCCAGATGGGTTGACCCTCGTTGTCGAACTCCTTGCCGAGCGCCATGCTTTGAGGACCACTGACGGCCACCGCCTTGGCGTGGCTGTCCGATTGGAGCAGGTTGTGCCAAGGACCTACGGGCGTATCGGCCTGGCCAATATAGAGATTGCAGGGCTGGCAATAGACCATATAATACTTGCCGTCGGTGTGTTGCATCACATCGGGTGCCCAGATCCAATGGCTCGTGGGCCAGTTCATCGGGAGGAGGGTCCAGTTCTGGAAGTCCCTGCTCATCCAGCACTGAGCGGGGCCAAAACCTGCACCGCTGCCGTCGGTGGTGGCATAGAGATAATAGGTGTCGCCAAACTTTCGGATGGTAGGATCGGCAAAATAGCCGGGGATGAATGGATTGCCGGCACCAGGGGCATCGAATGCGACTTGGTTTTGAGCCATGGCTGACATCACGCCAGCCATGGTTCCTAATGCAAACGTCAATAAGTGTCGATTACTTTTCATCACATATAACTATCATTAACTGAGAAACTACTTTTGCAAATTCTAAAGAACTACCGAGCAACAAGCCGGAGCACGAAACCTCCGCCAGGGGCAAGATGGATACTTTGAGACGCCGATGCATCGGCCTTGAAGGTGCGGCGCTGATAATCCTGCGCCTGGCGATGGGCATTGACGCCATCGGCGTAGAGCGTGGCTTCGAAGGTCTGGTCCTTGGGCAGGAAATCGAAGTTCAGGTCGATGTCACGTGCTTCCCAGTTGGTCAGGCCGCCCACATACCAATTGCCATCCTTGCCTTCGCGCACGGTGACGATGTATTCGCCTAACTTGCCCTCAAGAATCTGTGTATGCTCGAAGACCGTAGGCAGGGAGCAGAGGAAACGCGTATATTCCTCTTCTCGCTGATACATCGTGGGCGCATCGCAAAGCATGGTGAACGGCGAGTCATAGACGATATAGGTGGCCAGCTGATGGCAACGTGTGCCCTGGCTCATCGGGGTGCTGTAGGCTGCATTCCAGTCGCTCCTGGTGGCATTGCGCATGGCTCCCGGCGTATAATCGACGAGACCACTTTGCAGACGGATGAACGGGAAAGTGACATCGTAGCGAGGCATATCCACCTCCTTGGGACTCCATTTCATCTCCTCCATGCCGAACACGCTCTCGTAATTGATGATATTGGGGAAGGTGCGGTTCAAGCCCGTGGGCGTGTAGAAGCCGTGATAATCGAGGGTGAGATGATACCGGGCACACATTTCGGCAATGCGATAAGCCATTTCGGCTGCAGTCTGGTCGTTGCGGTCGAGGAAATCGACCTTGAAGCCAGCGATGCCCATGGCCGAATACTTTTGGCAAGCCGCTTCGAGCTGGTCGTCGAGCACATTGAAGACGGTCCAAAGCACCAGTCTTACATTACGCTCGGCAGCATATCGGATGAGTTCCTCCAGATTGAGCGCAGGGACAACCGTCAGCATATCACCTGCAGCAGGCTCGTACCAACCTTCGTCGAGCACCACGAACTCGATACCATGAGCCGACGCAAAGTCGATGTAATAGCGATAGGTATCCATGTTGATGCCCGATTCGAAGGGCACCCCCGTGAGGTTCCAGTCGTTCCACCAGTCCCAAGCCACTTTGCCGGTCTTGATCCACGAGGTGTCGCCGATGCGGTTCTTCGAAGCCAGGGCATAGACAAGATTGGAGACGGGCATCTCGCGGTCGTCGCGTGCGACGCCAAGGATTCGCCAGGGGAAGATGCGTGTGCCGGAACATTCGGCAATGTGGTCGCTGCCCTCCTTCACATAACTCATCTTGCGCCAAGGGTAATAGGCCATTTCGGCAGGATAGGGAGCAAATTCGGCGTTGAGCGAACCCTCCTTTGCCTGCACAAACATACCGGGATAAGCCTCGACATCACTTTCGAGCAAAGTCACCTTGGCCTTCCGGCAATCGGCTGTCACGGGCAAGAACGCGGGACGCTGCTGTGCCCCGGACAATGGAGTCTCGTCGTAGAAGTTCTGGAATGCCATCGCATAGGGCTTTTCCTTGTTGGTCGAATAGGAGAGCCAGGCCGTAGGATCGCCCACGAAAACATATTGCGCCTTCTCATTATTTATAATATACGTGTGCGAAAGGCTGCTATAGAAACGATAGGCCACTCCTTCGTTATAGGCACGGAACACGACACCGAAACCTGACTTGAAGCGCAGGTCCAGTTCGTTGCCCTCCATCGTGAAACTGCTCTGACGATAGAACGGGGCGTCGATGGTCTCGCTGACCTTGCGACGCCTTGCCGACTTCACCTTGCTGGCCTCGACACGCGAACCATCGCCCAAGGTCAGGCCGATGCCCGACTCGGCAAGCAGGGTGTCGCGGTCCTGCGTCAAGAGGAAACTGAGTTGCTGCCCATCGGCCTTCACCTCAACATCCAGTCGTCCATCGGGCGACTGCAAGTGATAACCGACTGCCAACAGCAGGATACTGAAGAACGAAAATAATGTGGTCATATTATTTGAATTCCGAAAAGGACGAAAATAGCGAAATAGACGAAAACAACGAATTAGACGCCGCAAAGATATTAAGAAAAGGTATAAAATGTTAACAAAATGGTCTAAAAAACCGAAACAATCATCCAAAACTGGAATTTTTCCTCTTCGGACGATTTTACAACACTTTCGGACGATAGTTGCATCGCCTTTGGCAAAAAATGCCGACTTTTGCGGCAAAATTGAAAACATCTACGCACAAAAAAATGAGCAACAGCATGAAACGCCAACCCGCAAACTACCTCCCTCGGCCTCTCGCAGGGGCCATTTGCGTGAGCCTTCTGGCTCTTACGGCATGCAAAAGTTCCCTTCCCGACTATCAGCAACCTGCAGCCCCCATCCAGGAGGTTCCCTTTACGCAGGTACATATTTCCGACGGATTCTGGGCTCCGCGTATCGAGACCAACCGCACCGTCAGCATCCCCTCGGCTTTCCACCAGTGCGAGATCAACGGCCGCTTCGACAACTTCGCCATTGCCGGCGGACTGAAGAAAGGTGAGCATCGCGGCGACTTCTCATTCGACGACACCGATCCCTACAAGGTCATCGAAGGCGCCTCCTATTCGCTCGCCGCACATTACGATGCCCAACTCGACCAGTATCTCGACAGCGTCATCACCATCATTGCCGCTGCCCAGGAGGAAGACGGCTATCTGACCACCTGCGTCACCAACCGCTGCACCCGTCTGTCGGGTTGGTGGGGTACCCGTCGCTGGGAGAAGATCAACAGCCACGAACTCTACAATTCAGGTCACCTCTACGAGGCTGCCGTTGCGCATTATCGTGCCACGGGCAAGCGCTCGCTGCTCGACGTAGCCATCAGGAATGCCGACCTCGTCTGCCAGGTGTTTGGTCCGAACGAAGGACAGATTCATCGTCCCAGCGGACACCCCATCATCGAGATGGCCCTTGCTAAATTATATAAGGTAACGGGCGACCAGAAATATCTTGACGAGGCCAAATACTTCGTCGAGGAGACAGGTCGCTGCACCGACGGCCACCAGCCCAGCATGTACAGCCAGGACCACATGCCCATCCTCGAGCAGGAGGAGATTGTAGGCCATGCCGTACGAGCCGGCTACCTCTACAGTGGCGTGGCCGACGTGGCCGCCTTGACGGGCGACACCGCCTACCAGCAGGCCATCACCCGCATCTGGGATAATATGGCCAGCAAGAAACTCTTCATCACCGGTGGCATCGGCAGCCGTGCACAGGGCGAAGGCTTTGGCCCAAACTACGAACTCAACAACCACACTGCCTACTGCGAGACGTGTGCCTCCATCGCCAACGTCTATTGGAACTACCGCATGTTCCTTGCCACGGGCGATGCCAAGTATGCCGACGTCTATGAACGCGCATTATACAATGGTGTCATCTCGGGCGTTTCGCTTTCGGGCGATAAGTTCTTCTACGACAATCCGCTCGAATCAATGGGCGAACATGAGCGTCAGGCCTGGTTCGGATGCGCATGCTGCCCAGGCAACATCACCCGTTTCGTAGCCAGCGTTCCCCTTTACATGTATGCCACACAGGCCAACGACATCTACGTGAACCTCTACATCCAGAGCGAGGCAGAGATAGAGACCGAAGGCGGCAAGGTCAGCATCAAGCAGACCACCGATTATCCCTGGGAGGGTGTCGTCACACTCGAAGTGAATCCCGCCTCGGCTCACAACTTCGCCCTTCGCCTGCGCATCCCCGGCTGGTCGCAGGATGCTCCCGTTCCCACCGACCTCTACCACTTCACCAGCAAGGCACGGCCCTACGTCGTTATGGTCAACGGAAAGACGGTCAAGCCTGCCTTCAGCAGCAAGGACGGATATTTCACCATCGTTCGCGACTGGAAGGCTGGCGACAAGATTTCGCTCGAACTTCCCATGGACGTTCGCCAAATCGAAGCCAACCCGAATGCCGAAGACGACCTTGGAAAACTCGCCGTACAGCGTGGCCCCATCGTCTATTGCCTCGAAGGTGTAGACCAGAAGGACAGCATCGTCTTCAACAAGATCATTCCCCAAGGCACAGTATTCACCTCAAGTTTCGAAAAAGACCTTCTCGGTGGCGTGATGACGCTTCAGGCAACAGCCCAGGAGATTCAGAAGGACAGCACACTTACCGACGCCCCCGTGAAACTCATCCCCTATTCCACCTGGGACAACCGTGGTGCCAACCAAATGGAGGTCTGGATTGCAGCAGGCAAGCAGGCCGCACGCATCACTCCCGAGCCTACCATTGCCAGCCGTGCACGTTCGCTCATCTTCCGTGCCCCTATCCAGAAGGATGCTCCCGTCTCGGCCTCCGAAGAGGAATGGGCATGGGGTGTGAACGACCAATGGGAGCCCAAGCGTTCGAGCGACACTTCGAAGCCCTATCACTACTGGTGGCTCCAGTATGGCAAACCCGTCACCATCTCCTACCAGTTCGACAAGCCCGAGACCATCACTTCGACCAGCGTCTATTGGCTCGACTTCGACCACTACGACGGCAACTTCCGCGTGCCCGAGAGCTGGAAACTCTACTACAAGAATGCACGCGACCGCTGGGAGGAGGTTCGACTCGCCAGCGACCAGGAGACCTACGGCGTAGCGAAGGACTGCTACAACACCGTCCGCTTCCAGCCCGTCACCACCACCGCCATCCAGATCGTTGCCCAACTCCAGAAGGGCGAGAGCGGCGGCATCATCGAGTGGAAGGTTGAGTGACAAAACTCGGAATACTCCGAGCATTCCGAAAACTCCGACTATTCAGAGAAATCATATAACTAAAACCAAACAAAACAGCAACATGAAAAAAGTCAGCAGCGCATCAGCGCTTGTCAGCCTGTGCCTATTGGCACTCACTGGCGTGACCCCCATCCTGTCCGTCCGGGCCGAAGCCGCCCCCTTGCAGCAGCCCCAGCAGAAAGGCATCACGGTCCGCGGTACAGTCACCGACCGTCAGGGCGAACCCATCGCCGGGGCCAATGTCGTCATCCCCGGCACACAACAGGGCACGATGACCGACATCGACGGTCGTTTCTCGCTCGAAGTTCCCAGCCTGCGTACCTCGCTGCGCGTCAGCTTCATCGGCTACATGCCGCAGGAAGTCACTCCCGATGCCCGTGGCACCGTCAAGGTGGTGCTCGAAGAAGACAGCGAACTGCTCGATGACGTCGTAGTCGTTGGCTACGGCACCATGAAGACCGCCGACATCACCTCGGCCGTAGCCAGCGTCAAGTCGGAAGACTTCACCAACGGCAAGATCAGCGATGCCGCCGAACTCATCAAGGGCAAGGTGGCCGGCCTCTCAATCGTCAAGTCGAGCGGCGACCCCAACGCCACCTCGAGCATCATGCTCCGCGGCATCACCACCATCCATGGCGACGTCACCCCGCTCGTCCTCGTCGATGGCATCGAAGGCTCGCTCTCGACCGTTGCACCCGAAAACATCGCATCGATCGATGTGCTGAAGGATGCCTCCGCAGCCGCCATCTACGGCACACGTGGTGCCAACGGCGTCATCATCATCACCACCAAGACGGGCCACCGCGACCAGAAGGCCGAAGTCACGTACAACGGCTATGTGTCGCTGAGCGACTGGTACAAGACCGCCGACTTCATGGGCACCCACGACATCATATACGGTCGCACCAACTTCTCGTTCGAAGGCTACGACACCGACTGGCTCAAGGCCGTCACCCGCAAGGCAGGTTCGATGCACAACCACTCGCTCAGCATCAACGGCGGCGGCAAGAACAACACCTATTCGGCCAACGTCACCTTCTCCAACGAGCTCGGCATCATGCGCCGCTCTGACTCCAACGACCTGAAGATGCAGCTCGACGTCACCCAGTATTTCCTTAATGATATCGTCAAGGTCAACCTCAACGCGCTCTACAGCCGCCACAAGAACACCAACAACGACAACGCCTACGTCTATCGTCAGGCCCTGATCCACAATCCCTCTTCGCCCATCTACAACAGCGATGGCACATACTACGAGGAGTTCAGCCGCTTCCAGTACTACAACCCCGTAGAGATCCAGAACGAACGCATCGGCGACTATCGTTCGCACAATGCCCGCATCACAGGCAACATCTCGGTCGAACCCATCAAGGGATGGGTCACCAACCTTATGCTCTCGATGGACGAAGGTCATGGCGAAGGCGAGGACTGGTACGACCACCAGTACTACACGCTGGCCACCGGCACCACCAACGGCTCGGCCGGCAAGTCGTCGGCCAACGACCGCTCGGACAACCTCGAAATCACCACCAAGTACGAGAACACCCTGGGCCGTCACCGCATCAACGCCCTGGCCGGTTACTCCTACCTCTACAACGTCTATGATGGCTTCAGCGCCGGCAACTCCAACTTCCCGACCTCCAGCTATCTCTACAACAGTCTCGGACAAGGCACCTTCCTCACCGACGAGGACCATACTGCCTCGATGAGCTCCTACAAGAACGACAACACGCTGGTCGGCTTCTTCGGTCGCGTGAGCTACGGCTACGACAACCGCTACAACGTGATGCTCTCCATCCGTCGCGAAGGCAGCTCGAAGTTCGGTGCCAACAACAAGTGGGGTAACTTCCCATCCGCATCGCTGGGCTGGAACATCATCAACGAATCGTGGATGAAAGGCCTCACCTGGCTCGACAACCTCAAGCTCCGTGCCGGTTACGGCGTGACGGGCGTCATCCCATCTTCATCCTACCTTTCGCTCACCATGTACGACTACGACACCTACGGCTGGCATCGCAACACCGATGGCACGTGGGCACAGTCGCTCAAAGTAAGCCAGAACCCCAATCCAAACCTCAAATGGGAGAAGACCAAGGAGTTCAACGTAGGCCTTGATTGGGCCGTGCTGGGCAATCGCCTGAGCGGTTCGGTCGATGTCTATACCAAGAAGACCGTCGATCTGCTCTACGACTATGCAGTGCCCGTCCCGCCCAACATGTACAGCCAGACCACTGCCAATGTGGGTCAGATGCGCAACACGGGTGTCGAGGTACTCATCAATGCCACACCTGTCGAGACCAAGAACTTCAGCTGGCACACCACCCTCACCCTTTCGCACAACACCAACAAGCTGCTCAGCCTCAGCAACGACCTCTACGAGACCGACAACTTCCAGGAACTCTGGGGCGGTCTGTCAGACCCAATCTCCCTGCCTACCCACTGCATGGAGATCGGCCACACGCTGGGCGACTTCTGGGGCCTCAAGTCGGTAGGCGTTTCGAAGAACGGCGTAGTCCTTGTCGAAGTGAAGGATGCCGACGGCAACTGGGTTGCTAAGGAATGGGATTCGAGCTATAACCTCGAGTCCAACCGCCAGCGTCTGGGCAATGGCCTGCCTTCCATCTATATGGGCTGGAACAACACCTTCCGCTATCGCGACTTCGACCTCTCGCTGCAGTTCACCGGCCAGTTCGGCTACCAGATCCTCAACGAGCAGCGTGCATTCTATCAGAACAACTCCATCGCCTACAACCGCCTGAAGAGTGCAGCCGACCTGCACGCAGCCATCAACCCCGACGGCTCGCCTGCCCTCGACGAGGACGGCAAGCAGATCATGGTGGCTCTCTCCAACTCGATGGCGCAGGGCTTCTGGAGCGATCATCTTGAGGATGGCGACTTCGTCAAGCTCCAGTCCGCTACCCTCGGCTATACTTATGCACCAAAGAACGACACGCTCAGGAAGTACATCAAGAGCGCCCGTATCTACGTCAGTGGCCAGAACCTCTTCTGCATCACCGGCTACTCAGGCCTCGACCCCGAGGTATCGAACTACTTCCTCACCCCAGGCGTCGATAGCCGCGACAAGTACCCGACAGTACGCAGCTGGACCATCGGTCTTAACATCAACTTCTAAAAACAGTCAAACTCACTATGAAACTCAAGAATATTTTCATTGGCCTCGCATGCTGTGCTGCCCTGTGTCTATCAACTGCGTGCACCGACCTTGACGAGACCGTATATGATGCCCTGACCGACGAGACCATCGACACTGAGGACGAGAATGTGGTCGGATTCATGATGGGCGAAGCTTTGGCCAACTTCCGCTATATCTACTGGACTTGGAACGGCTACTTCGATCTGCAGGAAGAGTGCGGCGACCTCTATTGCACCCCCAAGCGCATCGGCGTAGGCTGGGGCGACCTTTACATCAATATGCACAAGCACAACTGGACCTCGAGCCAGGAGCATCCCTACAACCTCTGGTACAACGGATACGTCTGCATCGGATATTGCAACAAGTGTCTCGATGTACTTCCTGAAGAGAAGGCCTACGAACGCGCTCAGATGCGTTTCCTCCGCGCACAGGTCTATTACATGCTCTTCGACGCCTTCCGCAACGTGCCCATCGAGACCACCCAGCAGGTCGAAGCCGGCTATCTGCCACAGCAGAACACTGCCGAGGAGGTGTTCAACTTCGTAGTTTCTGAGATGGAAGCCATCAAACAGGACCTTGGCACCGACCACGTCTTCGGCTATGCCAATCGCTTTGCTGCCGACATGACACTGGCCAAGCTCTACCTCAACTACAATGCCTACTTCAATGCTTCAGGCAACGAGTACTACCAGAAGGCACTCGCCGAAGTGAACGACGTGATCGACAATGGCGGCTACTCGCTGGCTCCGCGCTACGAGGACAATTTCAAGGCCGACATCTCGGGCTCGCCCGAGGTTATCTTCGCCATCCCCCTCGACTCGAAGCATGCCTCCCACAACTACAATGTCAACAAGTGCCTCGTCGGAGCCGGTGCTGCCGCCTACGGCTATTCAGGTTCACCCTGGAACGGTTCGTGCGCCATCCCCCAGTTCATCGACACCTACGATCCTGATGACAAGCGTTTCGCCCTCACCTGGGCTCATGGCATACAGTATGCAGCCGTGAAGAATGCCGATGGCACCTACACCCCACAGGCTGGCGACCCCATCCCCTTTGCAAACGACGACTGGTCGGGCACCGGCTACCTCAACTATTCGAAGATGGTACACTCCATCGACAATCCCGGCGCATACATGCAGGAAGGCTATCGTTTCGTGAAGAACGAGATCGTTCCTGAAGACAAGGGCACCTATGGTGACGATGTCGCTTTCTATCGCCTCGCTGATGCCATGTTCATCAAGGCAGAGTGCCTGCTCCGCATCAGCACTGCCAACGACGAGGAGGCTGCCCGCCTCATCTCTGAGGTACGTGCCCGTGCCTTCGACTCTTCGAGCAAGGCAAAGCGCAACGCCGGTCAGCTCCGTGGTGGTTCAGTATATGCTTATGGTCATGACGAATACACGGGCGAAGGTGTCACCAACTGGGGCAACCACGTATTCACCAGCGAGGGCGGCGACGACATCGAACTCGGTGGCCTTCTGGATGACCTGGCTTGGGAGTTCGTCGGCGAACACCACCGCCGTCAGGACCTGATCCGCTTCAAGATGGCCGACGGCCGCAACGTCTTCAACGGCAAATCCTGGTTCTGCAAGGATGCCACCACCGAGACCCATTGGGACTACTTCCCCATCCCGAAGGATGCACGTGATGCCAACCAGAGCCTCGTACAGAACCAGGGCTACACCGACTAACGATTCTTAGGGATGCTTAGGGATTCTAAGGGAAGCTTAGGGATTTTAAGGGACGTTTGTTTCTTGGGTCCACTCCCCTGCGAGGCAAAGGTATCGTCCATTAATATCCCTTAATATCCCCAATTATCCCTTAATATCCCTTCAAAAATATCATTCAAAAAATAAAGAAGACTGAATTATGAATATCAAACATATTTCAAC
>Ga0256407_10000287_pt1 | contig 124601 bp, 162 predicted proteins | sample RumenRJG_04DNA_FD_193489 | JGI IMG/M metagenome (GOLD analysis project Ga0256407, IMG submission 193489) | Bovine rumen microbial communities from Lethbridge, Alberta, Canada - RJG_04 | ecosystem: Host-associated > Mammals > Digestive system > Stomach > Rumen | place: Canada: Alberta... | reverse complement strand
TTTATTATCGCTCGAATTTTAATTTTCTTTTATTTATGTGTATTATTAGGTTATATTTGAGTTTCGTTATAACCAGCGACGGTTCTCCGCTCAGCTGCAGGGCTCTGGAGGCGTCGTCTATTCGTCGAGCAAAATTATTCAATTTATGACATAAATTGATCAACATTTGTGATGTTGAACTACTTTACGCGTCAAAGAACCAAAGTTTCAAAATCAAACGGCTTTAGAATCATTGCTTTCTCCAGTGTTCCAGTTTTAACAAAGTTTACAAAGTTTATTACTCCAGCCATGCTTACACTCCAAACAGTAGGCATTACACAAAGAGATACTTTGCAAGCACTTACTGGGACGTTCTTTTCAGCTTCTTCGTGAGAAAAGTCCATTTGATCAAGAAGATAATTAATACTATCATCGTCAGACCAGTCGGCAGCATAGTGCTGAGCAGACGTCAAAGCCGTTCTGAAGTCGAACATTGCTTTAATGTTCATATTGTATTTATTATCTTCAACAATCTTTCTCCGTAAATCAATGTTATCTACACAAAGAAACACATATCCGGAAAGTTTCTGTCCATTCCATCCGTCAGGATACAGTTTAATTTCTTTTGTAGCTTCAGGATTGATTTTAACCCACCTGCTGTAAACACCTTCAAGCTTTGGTTTATAAAGATCTTCTGTTGTAAAATTCTGATTAGCAAGATTATGTTCTTCTACGGTGTCAAAATCGTACAAACTTACATTTGTTAGTCCAAATCGTGCAAGCAGCTCGCACACACAAGATCCTACAGAACCACATCCTATTACGTGAATTGCTTCTTTACAGGACTGTGGATCAAAAAATTCAGAACTTTTTGCTAAGTTCACCAATCCCACCTCTGATCATAATTAGTGCCATCCCAATATCCATCTTGCAGATATACAGGATCTTTCTTTGGCTCATTTCCTTTGCCATAGTACTGAGCAGGATAATACGTCTTCACTTTCTTTTCCTGTACTAACTTTTTAGTATCTGCTACCCAGTCTGCTATTGTCTGATCTTCGTCTTCAATTGTAATAATAACATCCTTTTTATCGTAAAACATGTTGTTATCAAGATCATACAAATAAGTATTTATATCTTCATTCTTATTCCAAATCTGGAAGATATAAAATCCTTCTTTCCCCATGTTACGAACAACATCCAACTGATTCTGAAGATCTACGCCTGATGCTTCTGTGCTCATCTTTACATGCGAATGAGCCTGAAAATGCATATGCTCCGCTTCTTCGTTAGTCAGACTATTAAAGAATTCAAGAGTATCTTCATCTTCCGTATCAACTTTAGATCCATTTACATATTGTTTGCAAATCTTAACGTCGTATACTCGATACAACATATTATCAAGCTTTTCTACTAAACCATACCATCCAACTTCAGTGCCATAATATTCGACAAGAGCACGCATCCTAAGGAACGCCTGTGGAGTAAACATAATTTCAATCTTGTCTTTTATTGGCTCTGAAAAGTCGACTGAGAACGTAAACTTTTTATCGTTTACGTTCTCCTTAAAGGTTTTCCATTCTTTCTGGAACTTTTCAAAGAAAAGTTTAAGCATTTTTTCTTCTGCTTCTTTAGTCATTCGTATCGGTCTCATTTGTTTTCTCCTTATCGATAAGATAAAGCAATGCTTCTTCTGGAGTCATGTCATTGCCGTCCTTGCGCTTCAAAACCTTTTCACGGCTACTCATAAGCCATCCAATAAACGGTCTAAAAGTCTGTTCCGTTTCATCAAGGTCAACAGATCCAGCAGAAGCACAACACATTTCTATTGCTCCAATATAGTTTCTTTCTTGCAGTGCCTTGTTTACTCTTGTTTCATATCCTCCAAGACATCCAAAGATCTTTAAATGCGGATTAGGCATATAAGAGTGATAGAGAGGATCAGCAAGGTTATAATCAAAGTTTCTATTGGTTGTAATTCTGCATTCTTCAAAGTTTAGACAATAATTTCCGGCAATTTTAACAACAAATTCAGGAGCAGCAGAGAAAATATTATTAAGAAGAATCTTTCTATTCTCTCTTTTCTTGAAGACATCAAGCAAATTAATTGTGTGTCTTCCGTCATTCGTGTAATTTCCGTCGTAAATATATCCACGATCATCGAATGTGCTCCATGCATTTTCGTTATAATTATTGAGCAACGTTGCTACAGTAAACGTAAGCTTATTGTTATCAATGTTCAAATTATGAATCAGCTTATTTGTTGCAAGATATTCTACAAGATCTTCTTCGGCCTGATCATACGATTCAGTAGCTTTCATTCCCTCAAAGATAACAATAAGATCTTTTAATTGTTTCATTGCCTGGGCATATCTATTAGACAGATCTCTAACAACATTGCGTTGACTATCTACATCGCCTTGTGCCCGAACAATTTTAACTTCATGCATTCTTTTCATTAAGCTGCAAAGCATCATCCGTCTAAATTCCATTGCATACGGTTCTACTGCTTCACGAATTTTATCTGTAAATGCATTTTTACTGGTTTTAGATAGGGCTTTGATAATATTATAATCTCTTTCTTCCAAAGGCTTTTCTGCAAACAGATTTGGAAACAGCAACGAAAGGAAAGAAATCAACATATGATAAAACCGAATATCTTTTGAGTTAATGAATATTGCAGCGCAATTCATTGTTTTATGATATGCGGCAATACATTTTGTATCTGCTTTATCTTTAAGAAGAGCCCCAATGCTCTCCTTAATTTCAAAACCGTGTTCTGTTAACTTTGTTTTAATTTCATTATCATCACTTTTTACTGAATATGCATAATAACAGAATCGCGGATAACTATCTACATCTTTATAGTCTTCAATGAAGTTTGCTACACAGTCTCTTTCTGTTGTAAAAGAATTATATACTCCATCGATACCTTGATAATCTTCAATTCTATGCTTTAACAGCGCAATACCAAGACAAGTTAGTGAATAGTCTGGTTCATTTGAAATTCTTTTAAGTTTATTAACATATTCTACAGGGATGGGATCAATTGGATTGTTTATATACTCTCTAAACATTTCTTTTGCAATCTCCTTTTCTGTTATAAAAGGGGCTGGGATATTTCACCCAGCCCCGTATGGAGATCACTTAGCAATAATCAGCTTTTCGATCTCCGCTTCCTTATCTGCAATCTCCTTCAGCACATCAGGAATTTCCTTTTCAATGCTGTTCAGATCAAGCAGAGCAGAACCCATAATCTCTTTGACAGCCTCAAGCTTGTCTTCTACTTCTTCGTCCAGAAGAACAGTCACAGTTGCAAGTCCACCCTCGTTTGTATGAGCGCCAAAGCATACGCCATACTTATTAATTGACCCACCACCACAGCAAGTTTTCACCAGGAACAGAGGATCATCGTCTTCGTCGACAATTTTAAGAATTTCCGGAGCAAACTTTTCTACACGCTTCCAGTCTTCCAGCTTTACATCGGAAACAAGAACAGCAGAAGCGCCAGAAATGTCGACATGGGCCGCGTTATCAATCTTAACGATGGAAGACAGACGGCATTCCTTGTCAACGCCCCACTCACGAAGGGTCTTATTCATCCCAGCGGGATCGATCTTGGTACCATCGATACAATTTGTCGCAACAGAATAGTCAACATCGAAATGGTCGAAGATCTCACGAATAGTAGTTCCCTCATCGAAAAGATCGCTCTTCCGTCCAGCAGTAGTAGTCATAAACACCTTGATCATCTTTTAATCACACTCCTTAATCATTTTTTCTTTAGATGATGATCTTTACGCCATCAAGTGGTGAGCTTGATATTAATGCTTACACGCAAGCGCATAAAGCTTACCCAATATGGATAAGCGGAAAGTTGAAAATGCGTAGCGCAAGATAGCGCGTTTTCTCGGTATCGCCGGAGCTTGCGACGGCGAAAGTAGTCCCGGTTCGATTCGAACGAAGCAACGATGTCGGGATGGAGAGAGTCGAACTCCCACTTACTGGATATAAGCCAGGTGCGCTACCGCTACACCACATCCCGTAATAATACTCCTACTAACCAGTCTTACTAACGCTTCTTAGTGTTATAGAATTATATATAATGGTTAGCTATAAAACTATAACTTACTATGAATCCGTGCTGTAACTTCGGAGTTGGGAACCACCCTGTTATGCTTGATAAGGTGCTACGCGAATCACTGCTATGCCAAGCGGAGCATAGCTATACGGCTGAACGAATCGAACGTCCAATTAAGTGCTATTGTCGCGACTAATTTACGTAAGGCCTCATAAATTGCTCGTTTCAATCATAGAGAACCACACACCGTGTTTGCGCACTGGATTAGATTTTCAGTTGTACTCCATGCAAATACAACCATAATGGATTCTTCTTTCGCGTCCGCCGAGAAAAGAAAGAAGAGAACAGGGATTGGTTCTGTATTTAGCCTGCGCAAGCATCAACAGCGGACAACATTAAGTTCCCACACCGCACGGGAACCCCTGTAGCGCCTTCTGTAGGGCTCGAACCTACAACCCTTCGGTTAACAGCCGAATGCTCTGCCATTGAGCTAAGAAGGCATAATTTGTAGTTATTTTCATCTTCAAATTGTGTAAAACACAATTTCATGGAGAAAATACGCAGTAAATTGTTGCCTTTAACGCATTACTTCTCTATTACTTCAATCTGTGATTCCAAGACTTTTACTGTGTTTCCAACTGCTTTAGTCAGCACTTCAGCAGGAATATCAACATCATACACATTCCCTGATCTTGCCATGCCAGCAGCTACACAATCGCATAGCATTTCTATTACATCAAACATATCTACGTCTTCCGGGCAATGTCTTTTAAGGTGATGTCTTTCCAATTCGTTGTAATGAAGATTTGACCACTCACCATCAAAAAAATCCATTCGTCCTTCAAGCACAGCACATAAATCACGATAAAACATACTTTCGTAAGGTTCCGTTATTTTTGTCCAATCATGACTTAGTATTCTTCTTTTCAACTCTTCGGCAAAAAACACTGATAGATGCTTAACATCATCAATATGGTCAACATTTGCCGTATGAAAATCACGAAAAGTTGGTATTGTTTTTGATACTCTACTGTCCCCTTCAGTATGCTGTTTTACTTTAATCATTTTGTTTTCTCCTTTAAGTGCGTAATGCTTTCTCTTTCCAAAACTCAACTATTGACCGCAGTTCTTTAATCTCGTCTGTCTGCTCTTTCAGCAGTTTAATGGCAGACCGTGCGATCTCTTGCACCTCGCTGTCAGAGTGGAACATCCTCCAATCGTCCTGTGCCAAACCTTCAAGCCATGACATTACAGTTATTGTGTCTGCCATTTCATCACCCCATTAGCGTTTTATTTATTCATTTCATTTACGCTGTCTTTAAGTAATATCTTCAGTTCATCCTGTAATTTCTCCGGCCTTACTCCAAAGTACCAGCAAATTTCGGCAATGTTTTCAATGCTCTTATACTTTTCAATAAACTCGCTTTTTGTCTCTCCATATGGATTTGTCAGCAAACTGGCTTTTTTCTCGTCCATCGTTTTTTACTCCTAAAGTTATTGTTGCACTTTAATCTCTGTGTTTTCCATCGGCGCAGAACCAATCGTCCTTTCGTGGCAATTGCCATTGGATATCATGCCCGCAATCACATTTGTTATCTTCCGGATCACGATGCATACAATCTTTACACAGGATAATTGTTCTGCGAAACTGTTTTGCTGTTTCGTGAATTTCATCGGAAACAATCTGATCTTTTAGCAATTCAACGGCATTATCAATTGTCTTTAGAAAGTTCTTTGCCTGCTCATAACCTAGTCGTCCTGTAATCCAGCCGCTGATATCATATAGACCTTTAATGGTCTTTTCAATATCGTGCTTCATTTATTACCTTCCTCTTCCTATCTGATAACCTAACGCCAATTTCACTGACCTTCTATCAATTATATCCATGTTCAATTGCCCATTCGTTTTCGTGTGCAAGCTTTCCATATTTGTCGATGTAATCAGCAGCTTCTCCTCTTGTTTGCCCTTCAAACTTTGGCAACGGATATGGGCTATAGTTCTGCATTTCGTCAATATATTTTTTTGCTTATCCGTTATCGGTCTTAATCTCCACGGATTCATTCCCATTTCACCTGTCTTCCACACTTCTCACAGAACCGTTGATGTCTACATCTAAAGATTTGATGATGACAGTTTCCGCATCTCCACATTTCTGATTCGTCTGTTGGCGGGATAGGTTCAACTGCTTCCTGCTCTTTTAACAGTTCAAGGGCATCCTGTGCAAGTTGTTCTCTGCACGGTCCAGACATTGAAGCATACGGACATTTACCTTCATAACAATGTTTCCCACCAACATCAGAACAACATTCAAGCCCTTTCATAACGTTCTTTCTGTCCAATTACTTCACCGACCTTTCATCTTTGCGCCGCACCAATGACAATACGGATAGTTATTACGAATGCTATACTTCTTGCAACATGAACACATGAACATATCATCATATTTTTTGTATATCCAATGTCCTGTTTTTCCTTGCTCTTTCAACAGAGCAAGAGCGTCGTTTTCCATTTGCACTCTGCACCCATGATGGGCATATGGACATTCAATTGCTGATTCATACATATCATACACACATCCCTTTGTTCCTGGGCTTGTGCAAATTTCAAGTCCTTTAATTACCTTTTCCCTGTCCATCCCATCACCCCGTTATTCATTTGTGTTTTCCGTCAGCACAGAACCAATCAGGAGACTTTAACCAATTATCCGCAAGCAAACAATCAATCATGTCTTCGCCTTTAGCATTTTTCCTGCTCTTCCCGTGCTTGCAATCCTTGCATCGGATTATTTGTGGATGTTCTTTTAATAGTTGTTCTGCTTTTTCCGGTGTCAAAAACCCTATTTTTACTCCAAGTTCAACAAAATATTCCTCAAGTGTTTTAGCATCATGGAAGCCTTTTACATAACCATTGTCATACGCCTTTTTGTTTTCATATACTATATCTTCTAATTGTCGATCTGTTAATTCCGGCTCTTCATCTTCAAACCAATGCCTTTCAGTCAGTCCCATTATAACTTCACCGACCTTCTTATTTCTTGTGCTGAATGATCGATTTGATGTTTTTTAATTCGTCAACTATTCCAGAATTACTATAACCGTGGCAATCCTTAAACAGCACAAAACAAATCAGAATAGTGGCAATAACCAGCAAATCTCTGTGAATCCAGTTAAGAACATCAATAAGTTCATTCATTCGCTTCACCGACTTTATTGTCTACTTTAATAAGTTACTTGAAAAAAGAATTAATTGCTGTTAAAAGCGTGGCAACCATTATCAAAACTACGCATATTGTCATTCCTGTTACGCACATTTCCACATGTGCTAACATTTCTATGATTTGTTCCATTGTCATTTCACCGACCTTCTACTTCAGCTTTTACAGTTTCAACCATACCGACAAACGCAACTGTTTCAGCCATACCACCAATCGGAATACCACTGTTTATTTTGTCATACTTATCGAGCGCTTCTTCTACATATTCAGCACCGATAGTTTTTTCAACCCACTTTGCAAGTTCTTCTCTCAAATTGTAGTGTTTTCTTTTGCGTTTCTTAAACAGCCTCATTCACTTCACCGACCTTTTAATCATCGTATTCTGTGATTTTCAGCGTGTATGTCGCAACGCAATCCTCGTTGACCGACTCCAATGCGGATATAAACCTATCCTCAATTTCTTCACGGGTTTCCCCGTCCTTCATCGGAATCCCAATAAAGCATTTTTCAAATTCAGCAACCTTCATCCCACTTCACCGCCTGTCCGCAATGTGGGCAGTATTTTCCAGCAGGAAAAAGTGCCTGATTACATTTTGAACATTTTCTATTTGTTCCAAAAACTATATGATCCATTACTATCGGTTTTACTGTTTCCTGCTCTTTTAGCATTCCCCGAAGCCATTTGATTTCTTCCCATGCTTTTTCAAGTGATTCATCACGGCTTTTTATTTGTTCTTCTTGCTCTTTCAGCAATTTTCCAAGTCTGACTGCAAGCATCCTATTTTATCCATCCTTAATTTCATTATTATATTCTCTAAAGCCATTAACGAACTTTCCTTTATCTTTTACTTGCGCCAATCCCATACAATTTGCCAAATGATGGGCGCGCGAATACATTGGATAACTATCCATCATTTCTAACAATTTATGTGCCTCTACCGCGGGATTATCACAAGTAGATATATAATCGCAATATGCTTCTCTTAAAATATGATTAAGACTATACTCATCATATCTTTCAATGGGAGAACCAGAATATGCAGACATATATTCACTAACTGCTTGATTCCATGATTTACCGCTCTTTTTAATAGCGTAAATTAGATTAAGAGTATGATCTGTCATTGTTTTTTATCACCTTTCTCTATCTTCTATTGCGCGGGCGCAATTTTCACATTCATTGGGATATTCACAGTTATTACAATCTAAAATCTCTTCCATTAAGTGAATCTGGTCTATCATTTCCCGTAATTTCTTGCCGTTTTTATCGGACAGAAAAGCATCACGCTTTTTAATAGCTTCCAAATCCGGATGAATAAGTGTATCATAGGAAATGGCATATTCTTCGTCCATAATAATCATCCTTTCATAATAATACGGGTGGGGATTTGCACCCCACATAACCTTACAGTTTCGGTCTCTCGCCCATTACTGCGGGCCACGAACTGAATATTGATAGCGTCTACTTTACCGTGACCTGCGCTCCTGTCTTTTCAGGTGATTATAATAGGTAACCACGCCCTTATCTACTACCCGCAGGAATGATGGAATCTATTCCGCCACCGTATCTATGCTCACGAATCATTCCCAAAGGTTTTGACACCAAATCCTCTATGTGCATCGGAATGTCGTAAGCTACTGTAACTCTATGCCCCGGGGACGAGCAACAGTATTAATTTGAGGATTATGTTTTCGGCACTCATGCCTTGCACAACTGCTCTATGTCCGCAGACACGGCAGACCTAACATATAAATGCGGGTAAGGATTTGCACCTTACATGATGGTACTGCGGAGTCGCTGATCAATGCGAGCTTCGACCTTATGTTCACCTTACGTTCTAAGCGTCTACCTATTTCGCCACCGCATATTTTTATTCTTTTCTTAAAAAATCGGCTTTATGTTCCATGACATACTTAAAGAACGAATCCCAATTAAGATTAAGCTGATCGTAAATATCAATCTTCATATCTTTAAAATCCTTTTTTTCAGGCCATGAAGTCAATATAATTTCATATTCACACTTCGACCAGAAACAATACATTGCCCAACCTTTAATTTCATGTTCCAGTTTTTCAATATCTTTATGTCTGCTATATCTTCTAAATTCTTTTTTGCAATTTTCAAAGAACGTATAATGATTAAATACATTGAATACTTTTATTTCTCTTTTGTTGTAGTCTTCTATGTATACATTCCAAACTGGTTTTTGGTTTTCTATTAACATTGCAAACTGCTCCTTTTCAATAGGATTCTGCAAAACTTAAAACCTGCAGAGTTCTGTTAAAATAAGCTGGGGTGGTAGGGCTCGAACCTACGATGCAGGAGTCAAAGTCCTGTGCCTTAACCGTCTTGGCTACACCCCATTAAGTTTTTAAAGACAACACATTTATCATTCATTGAATGATGATTCTTCATCTTCGATTTCAATACTAAAGTACATGGCAACACCGTCGCCTATAGAGTCAACTGCTTCAATCAATCTATTCTCAACGTCCTTAACATTCTCGTCGTTTTTCAACGGAACACGAACTGACATTTTGTTAAAATGCACAATCTTCATTTTTACCTCACAAGTAATTTAATACATAAATCCATGCGCTAGCACAAAAGGCGAGAATAAGTGCTATGATAATAACTTCAAACAGCTTACTTTTCATAACAATATCCTCCTTATAAAATCCGGAAGCCCTACCCCCTCTTCCGGCTGTGTTGGCCAGTATCCCTCCATCATCATACGTGCCACACACGGCTTGTATTCGTGTGCCGAAATGACGCTCTACTTTCGTTTTCCGTCTGCACAAAACCATTCTTCTGGTCGGTTTTCCTTATAATGATAGCAGTAGACCCATTTCTTGTTTGTTTTATTGTCTTCTTCGGGCTTTCCAAAGATACAGTTTTTGCATCGAACAACCCAAACAAATTTACCGCTTTCAATTGCTTTTGCAGTCATTCCTGCTATATTCGCAAGTTCTTGTATGTCATTCATTGTTTTCGTCTCTACATCGTAATATTATTGTCCGTGTTTATAATTTTTACTTTTTAGTTCATTTTTAAACTATAATGTTATTATTTTTGTTCATTAATATGGTTTTTGTAAATAAATATTGATCTTATGGATATACAGAAGTTTCTCCATCAGGAACAGCCCATGACCATAATACATATGCCAGTCCATCTTCGTTTGGAAGGTCGTAAGCTCTTGCCATAATGTCTCCCCATTTTCTCATCGAAACGCAGTAGATATATTTATCGTCAATTACTGGGCATCCAGTTTCAATGTTCTGATGAGCAGATCCGCAGAATTTATATCCTTTATCTTTTATTTCTTTGATAATAGTTTCTTCTACTTCTTTAAATTCATCGTCTGTAAGTTCATTAATATCTTTATATTTATTATTATTCCAATATGTCCATTTAGTTACTTTCATTCTTCTACCTTCTTTATACTAAATATTACATATCCATCTTTAATTCCCCAACCAGATAAAAGGTATGTAATTATGTATTTGTTATTATTCAATGGATGATCTAATATTTCATTATTTAGATCGCTAAGTACTATAAATTTTACATAGTCTCCAATTCTGTAACCACGATCATTAAATCGCACTTCAAACGTTTTATCACCATTTAACACGGCTTCGGCAAAAGTCTCATGCAATTTTATTTCATGTGTCATCCTTATCTCCCGTCTGCGCAAAACCAGTCATTCGGTTTCACCGCGTTACCTCGTTCTGTTCCAGCCTTTGTACAGAAAACATGATTCTCAAGAACAAGACCTTCTTTAAAGAATGCGTACTTACACTCTTTACATCTTATCAGTCTTCCATGTGAATTTTCTTTAAACCATTCATAGTCTTCTTTTTCTAGTTGGTTTTCATCTACCGGAACAATATATTCAATCATATTTGATCCTCCTAAAAATAAGTCGGCTAGGTGGGACTCGAACCCACATGGAGTTACCTCCGGGAGATTTTAAGTCTCCTGCGAATCTGCCTATTGCGCCACTAGCCGATAAAATGCTCGTCTTTCCGAGCTGTCAGATGTTTTTCATCAATTATTTTTATGCTGCTTCTGCTTCTTCAATCATATCTACGTTAGTAATGTGATAACGCCCATATCCAGAAGTTCGTCCACTTCCAATGCCAAGACCAAAGCCAGCCAGATTGATAATATTCAGAATTTGATCACGGCTAAATACATGATCCATATAATCAATTTGAATCTTAGCACTCCAATTATGAAAATGATTAAGATGCACAGTAAGCGGCTTGCCTTTCTTCGGGCTCATCAGCCGTTTTTCTACGCTCCAACCACCGAATTCAATCGGAATAAGTCCTCCAACAGCAACTACATTAACAGCTGTATTAATCTTCGTTGCATATGTATCAATTTCGTTCCGTACTGTTGCATCTCCAAAGCTTTTCTTAAATGCAAACGCAGAAATACACGGTTTATTTTCCTTAAGAAGAGACATCATCATTTCTTCATTACATTCTTTATAAGTGTCTTCGCATTCAAGTGGTTTATACCAATGAATAGACGTAATGATATCTTCCCACACGTTTGAACGTTCTTCAACACCGCTATCTCGTCCACCAAGAAGCCAGCGTTCATTTCGAGCATTCATTTTATTAAGAATAAGATCGCCATCACCTTCAACAGTGACAATCATATGCTTAATGTTTGCTTGAATGTTCATCAGTTCTACTTCATTGTTTGCTTTGATTTCTTTCTTTTTCATTTCTTTTACTCCTTTAAATATTATGTGTTGTTTTTTCCTAGGTTGACCTTTGTTTTGCTATATTGCAATATAGTTGTGCGATTAGCACAATTGAAGACTTATGTCGTATTTTATTGTGTCATATGTTTTTCTAGCCTAAAGTGTCCTAGTTTGTCATATGCTGAAAGACTTTCACAAGTCTCCAATTGTACCAACCACATAGTTGGTACACATTATTGTGTCCTGTCCAATCATAAGGTTTTCTTAACTATCCTATATTTTGCTGTCATGACCTACAACTGGTATCACTACCAGCCTGAATAAAGATGCAATGTTATATAGTATACTGTGGTATAAAATCATATTATATAGTAATTTAACTTATAATATCATAAATTAACTTACAGGATGCATTGCATCCTTATTCAGACCGGTAGATATGCTTTCGTGTTCTGTATTAGGCTAACGTATTTTACATGGAACTATTGTTTGCTTTTCTGTTTTATTGTAAGGTTCTGTGCGGTTAGCACAATAAGAAGCTTATTATATTTTATAGTGTTTTATCTATTTGCTGTCCTTTTCTATTCTATTATAAGCTATGCAAAAGAAGTAATAAGCTCCTAATTGTACTAACCGCATGATTATTAGGCAGTTTCTTCAAATATCTTTAATTCATAAATAACTTTATCAATTTCAACAAGTAATGGCTTTAATTCTGAAAGTATTTCATACTTCTTTTTAAAAGCTTCAAGTTCAGCTCTTGCGGTCATTAAAAGCTTCTTATGAAGATCATCGTTCTTCATAATAACTGGTGTTGGATGATATCCAAGTTCGCCTTTCAAGTTATAAAACATTCTTACAGGAACAACTGTTTTATTTTCTTTCTTTTTGCCAGTCTTTGTCCATATAATGTGCACATCGTGCATTAAGTAACGAGCTTGAGTAACTCTATATTTTTCAGCCGCTATAGAATCATCCCACTCAAAAATTTTATGGCTCTCTGTATTTTCGTCTCTTGCCATATTAACAATCTCTTCAGCAGTAGTTGTTTCAAGACTATTTTCACCTTTAATAGCAAGCATTTCTTGAGCTACCTTTTGAACATCAATATTTTTGCTATAAACCTTATCTGCACCTGGACGCCAAGAAGCAACATAATTTGTTTTCATACGTTTTCTCCATTATCAGTAAGTCATAAAATAATAACAAAGCCGGCAAACCGCAGGAATATAAACCCAGCAACTCTCTTCTTCGTGTCGGTAGCGCTACGCGTTACCGTTCACCTACCCCTACACTGGGCGAGAGTTTTTGTGCGTTTCGAATGGGAATGTGTAGCCTCGTCCCATACACTCGGTTTAAAGTCGAAGATGTCAGAGTCGAACTGCTACTCGTCGTCCCAAGCGACGCGTGTTACCGTTACACTACATCCTCGACAAACGCTGGAAGGAATCATACCGAACCTATTACATGAAGCCTATCTCACCATAGCTTCAAAACCAGCGAATTAAAAGATATTTTTATAATCTTTTGAGTGATATTTTTCTCCATGTGTTTTTAAAATTTTTGATAGTCCAGTCGATGTTATACCTATGATTTTAGCTGTTTTCGAAAAGTTGCCATTGTTTTTATATATTAAATTAATTATTTCTGGTATTTTATTTTGTGTCTTGATAAATTTTGATTTATCCATACATTTTTTAGAACAGTATTTTGATTCTTCTATTTTTGACAATGCTGAGTCTTTTGGAATATATAACTTTCCGCAATAATCACATTTTTTTACATGTAAAACATTTGATGAATGCCAAATAATTAAGTCATTACTCCAAGCAGCTCCCCCAAGATGAAAAGCGTTATGTTCTTTTGCTGTAGCGAATATCATCAAGTTTGAAACATCGTTATTTAATGTGTTTCCGTCTATATGATGTACTACTTCTTCTGGTTTTAGGTATCTATCGACCATTGTTTCTGCAACAAGTCTATGTTGTTGAATTAAGCCTTTCTTTGTTGCATACGGATGTTCTGCTGGTGCTTTAACCCATTTATATGGTTTACATCCAGGTTTACTCATAAACATCCTCCTTTTCCCTATATATGCGCTACCAAACTGCGCTAAACCCGGACAAGGGAGATCTTTCTCCCCTTATACTAATTTTCGAAAGGCTTCAAATTTCGGTACCGAATTAATTTAAAATTTAATCAGTCTATTCCATGGAATTTTATGAGGCTTTTCAAATACAACGTCGCCTCTACAAGTCTCAACATCCATATCATGATAATATTCTTTCCAAAAGTCTCCAAATTCCTCGCCAGCTCCACAAAGTTCGAAAAACATATTCGGAAACTTTTCTGCAATTGCTACCATATCAGTTGGATGATCGTACCATTTTGCGCTGTCATAGCATCCAAAAAATACTTCGTGATTTTTTTCATCGTAAGATCCTTCATCAAAAGCATACCCGATTAAATCACGGCTTTCCATTTCTTCTTTGAGTGCTTCATATTGATCTTTATTTAAAACGTTTCTTACGGTCATTGTGTGTTCAGTATAATATCCCACATTAACCTCCGATTACTTGAAACAAGCTAATCATATCTTTTTCCATGTTCTTTTCGTTTGTTTCAATTTCTTTAGCGATTGCAGATTGTTCATCGTAGTATCTGCGCGTTGCTTCAATATAATCTTCTTGATCTTCTTCGTTTAATTCTTCTTCATCTTCAACTACTACGATAGTGTAGCTTTGACATTCAATTTCTTCTCCAGCATCTGCATTGCGTAATTCATACAAAGCATCTTCTCGATCTCTGTCGTTTTCGTCATTGCAGAAATCTCTATGCAAGTCGTCTAACAGATTGTCATCTATTCCTTCAAGAATGTCATACGCATAAAAGGTTCTGCCACAAATTTCGATGCTACCATATGCTTCATTTACATAATCTTTAAAAGTCCATTCATCATCCCAGTGATAGTCATCATCTAAGCAATAATCAACAGCTTCTTCGTAATCATCAAAATACATATCAGTATCTTTAACGTGATATCTCATTCTGAACTCCTTTTAAAAAACAGGAGCAGGCTCCCATCAAACCTGCTCCCCAGCAATTAGATAATGTCTTAATAAAGCATTTCCTCTTCTTCAGGAGGAAGTTCTTCAGGAGTCTCAACGCCCTTGCTGCCAAGAAACTGTACTTCATTTGCACGAATTTCCATTACAGCACGAAGGTTATTGTTCTTGTCAACGTAATTGTTAAGAGAGACAACGCCTTCAACCATAACCTGACGACCCTTCTCAAGATACTTTGCACAAGTTTCGCCAAGTCCGCGCCATGCATTTACCCTGAAGAACTGTGTAGTTTTCCTTTCACCATAGCCACTGTCAACAGCCACAGTAAAATTAGCAACCTTTGTCTTTTTAATTTCTGCCGTATCTTTAACCACATATTCCCGTTCATTAATAATCGGATCGGCAGTAAGATTGCCACAAATGATAATTTTCTGCATAAATATACACTCCTTTTCTTTTGTAAAATAATTTCTTTTGTTTGATAAATTTTATAAATATACGTGCAGTTTATTTTGTTTCAACGTATAATGTTTAAAAAACGTTTTAAAACCATGACAAAAAATCTGTTGTAAATATAAGTAAAACAACGTTGCATGCAAGTTAATAAATGCCATAATACCAACATTGCAATAACGTCTGAAACCATTGTAATATAAAGCTTTCAGGCATCTTATATGTTTCGGTAACCTTTACCTAAATATATCGTTTACTACAACTAAACTTTATTGCCAGTCGTTTGTTGTATAATACCATCAAGCAGCAATTGGACAATGTCCATCCATACACTGCACCATTTTAATTAACCGATCAGCCAAATTGGTATCTGAAGTATATGGTTCTTTAGGGTCATGATATACGTTAGAGTGGAAGTCAAGCATGGCCTTATATACATATTCAAGCATTCTATTACGTTCATCATAACTTCCATAAGGGTTGCTCTTAAAATATTTATTAATTGCAAGAGCTGATCCTACTTCTCTACGAAGTCTGCATTTCTTACCGCTGTTTACAACCTTAAAGAAGTCGCGCATTTCGCGTTCTGTCATTTCTCCAGTCTTCAAAATGCAATAAACAATAGTTTCACATGCGGCCTTACGACACATTAAACCATTTGTACACACGATATTTTCTGCAAGCTTCAGATGATCCATATGATCAATACAATACTCAATAATCTGTCCTTCACCAACATTCATTTTAGAAAACTTTCCAGCCATCATTACGCGTGCAGTTGCAGGGACGGCAGTTGTAACACTGTAGCCAACGGAACGGAGAATTTGAGTAATTGTACGTTTATATTGACTATCATAAATATCAGATTTGTCCGCATCAAAAATCAAGTATATAATAACGGCTACACCGCTTTTAATGATGCTTTTTAATCTATGCTGTCCATTATTTAGGATTCCTTCTTTACTGAAAACAATTGGTTCTCCGTTTTTCTGCCAAAGACCATTTTTCATATCTTTAGCATATTTCTCAAGAACATTTTTGTTAAACACTCTGTAATTGTTTACATTATATTCAAGCAATAGTTTAGCAAGTTCTGGCGTAACACCGTACCAACCATTTCGAGGATCAGTCTCCATCATACACTTGTTCAACACTCTAATAGTTTCTTTATCCATTTTCCACATAACAATATCCTTTCTTTTGTAATTAATTTCTATTAAAAAGGGAACACAAAAATATATAATATATATGTTCCCTTTTTTATTTAAATATTTCCATTATTTCTTGTTCTTTTAAATCAATTTCGCAAGATTGTGCTGGTTCAAGCCATGATTCATCAAACAACCAGTAATAGCCGTATATTTCAATATCATTTAATATTTCATTTTCTAAACAATCTTCTAAAACATATTCTTCTCCGACACGATCAAGAACTTGAAATACACGACCTACATATTTTTCCATTTGTTTGTTCCAATAACGACTTCCAGTTCCATCTTTTACGGTAACGTAATCGCCTTTTTCATACATTTAAAACTCCTATTAATTCGTCTTCAGATAAATCAAACTCAACTCTGTCTGCATAATCCAGCCATTTATCTACAAACATCCAATATCCGTTTCCGTTTATATTCCCAGAACCTGCACTTTCAAGGTTATAATAATTGTTATACACAGAACGAACAATAAAGCACTTTCCGCAATATTGGTCCATTTCTGAATCCCAACCAATACAATCGTCATACTCTATTTCGTCTCTTGGTTTAACCATAACATAGTCGCCAGCTTTAAATCTCATACTACCACCCAAATATTTTGTTTATATCTTCATCTTCTATTTTTGCATCAAAACCTATAAAACGAGATGGCGGATAAACATTTTTTGATTCTCTTATTTCTTTAGCAAACGATCCTCTGCCAGCGTTTATATCAAGATCATTTTCGCAAAAAATAACTTCCCAACCTTGAGATATACACTCGTCTATATATTTGTTCAACCCACCAAGTCTTTCAATGTTTGTATGAACTCCAGCTTCACTTAAAACTGAAGCTAACTTTTCAACATCAAAATTTTCTTCAAGGGTTAAATCAATACAAGCTTCTTTATCTAAAAATTCTAAAATAGCACTCATAACTCTCCTTTATCGGTAGTTGAAAATGGCATTGTAGGATAGAAAGGTATTTCATTTTTATAGGCCGAGTTTACGAGGCCGTCGTCAACAATTTAAAGTAATTTTAATAGATCATCAGTGTTAATATTGATATTGGTATGCGGTATGAGATGCCTGTCTTTCCATATTAAATCGCCCATTGAGCTTTCAAACTTTGCGGGATCTTTCGCGTTAATTTCAATGAATTCCAGACAATAATAGCTGCCACCTTTAAACGCAAGCTCTTTTATTTCTGAAATCCTGGCTATACTTCCTTCCAAATTCTTAACAGGGCTTCCTTCCATCGGAAACCAACCGTTTTCTTCTCCATGATAATGAATTTCAACAATATCGCCTACTTTAAACATTCTAGTCACTCATTTCATTACGATATATACTTTTTGTTTTACATTTTCTGAAAACTGCTCAAGCATTGGACGAATGATATTCCAGTCACCACCCGCCAATCCACAGCCAATTCCATACGGAAACGCAATTGTATATTCTGCCGGGTAGTCACTAATCATTCTTTGCAGAACTGTCAGACATTTGTTAAACGCTTTATAGTCCGTATATCGTTTATCCCGACCGTATCCATATTGGGAAAACAGACATACACATATTCTTCCATTTGCGGGCGAAAACAATACATGCCCAAGCGTTGCGTTTTCATATTTAATTGCATTTATATAGTCGTAATATACTGCAGGATATTTGTCACGAATTTGTTTTGCCAGTCCAGCACCCATCACACCTTTGCAGTTTACTTGCTGGACAAAGAAATTAAAATTTCCAGTCACTATATCTCCTTTTATTTCGTATAGCATATTAACTCCTTTTTCCATCATTGAAATAAACTTAATAAATCATTGGTTTCAATTTCATTTATAAAACAGTCTTCAACCAGTTCAAGCCACTCAGAGCCGAACCAATAATAATCTGATTTACTAGCACCTTCGCAAATATGACAACCATCAAGCAAATAAAATTTATCTTGTTCGATGCCGATAACAGTAGTTTCCGTACCAAGATATTTGTTCATTGGCGGAACCCAGGCTATGCCTTTTACGTAAATTACATTTGCGTTTTCTTTTATGCGTACTTTATCTCCAATATTATACATATCAGTCACCTATTAAGCATTTTGTTATAACAGCTTTTATAAATTACTTTTCATCATAATCAATGCGGCTTTTATTCTTTACAGACTGTTGTCCGCAATAAGGGCAGAAGCATACTGTTTTATAAAAATTAGAATTTCTTAAAACAGCAAACTCAGCCTTGCATCTTTTGCACTTCTTTAATTGTTGCGGTCTGTCTATTGAAATATATTCATTAATATATTCAATCATTCGCTTCATAAACGTCTCCAAGAAAAGAATCCAATGTGATATTTTGATTTGGATAATTAGAAAACTCATTGTTAATTTCAAACGTACACATTGGAATTACGTCCCAGTTCATATTGTCACCAAAAACATCAAGAAGTCTCTGCTTCATATTTTCAGACAAATCGTCCCAATAAATACGGATAATTATTTCATTCATATTTTACAATCCTCACTTGTTTTCCGGCTTTACACATAGTATCAATCATATGTTTTGTACCACGAGACTTTCCGTTCCAAAATGCTACCAGTCCGTCAGCCATATCAGCCATCTGTTCGTTTCTGATATATCCAGCGGCTTTACCATACATCTTCCAGTTAGCAGGGCATGATAAAATCCTAAGTCCATTTTCAGTCGCGTATTTCCGACCTAATGTATCAGCGCCTTTTGCTTCTCCGCATATAATTGTCGGCTTAATGCCTTTGAAATAAAAATCCAGTCGCTCTTTTAACAGAGAATAATTATCAAACGTTCTTCCACCCGCTACGATGATATTCATTTTCAGTCACCCATCAATCCGATTATTTCTTCTTCGGTTATTTCAATTGACCTTTGTTTAAAATCACAAACAGGATATTCATATTCTTTCCATGATCCATGAGTTGAAAACGTTACTTCGTCAGAATATCCAACCCATATTTTTTCATATCTATTGGCTAAATCATACACAAGAGAACTGTTAAATTTTCTTCCATCTGCCCACTTAATATCCCCAGCGGCTTTAACAAATTCACCAAGAATAGGAAGATCTTCTTTTGTTATTAATACACAACATTCTCCAGATAAAAACTTATCTATCATTTAAAATCTCCATTAGTTCATTTTCAGAAACATCGAATATTTTTATATCAGATATGCAAATAGTATGTTCTTCAGACGGTAAAAATCCAACGCTTAAAAACGTAACTCCTTTTTTGTTGTTTTTCAGATAAATCACATTATATTTTTTGAGAGTTTTCTTTATGTAATCACCATACAATGTATCACCTGATACAAACTTTACATCCAAAGAGGCTAATTTATCCAAATGCGGAATATCATCAACAGTTAAACGAAGATATTTTTCACCACTTAAAAATTCATCCATTGAGCACACTCATTATTTCATTGTCGTTCAGTTCGAAATTATTATATTCAAGAAATTCAGTCATTGAGTAAACTCGTCTTTTGCATTCAAAAGTTTGTAAAGTCTGATAGAAAATTTTTCCGTATTTGCAATAAACATAAATAATATCTTTATCTTCAACAAGGCTTTTAATGTAATGATCATTTAAAGAATGTCCCGAAGAAAACTTAACCTTAACTGTTTCCTGAAATTCATCCAGGCAGCAAAAATCATTCAGGGTAATTTTTACACAACATTTACTGTTTAAAAATTCGTTTAATTTATCGTTCATTCAATTTTCACGGCCTTATCTGTAAGCTTGTAATGAGTTCCATCACCATCAAGCGCTTCAATTACAAGAGACCATCCCAGACCATATTCAACGGCGTTACGAAACCTTTTGTTACTCGCGGCTTTATCTCTATCTATGTATACATCAGTCATGTAGTTATAAGTATTATCATCTTCTAAGTATTCTATTTTCTTTTTGTTTTTATAAAATACTACTCCACTGTTTTTATAAAGAATGTTAATATCATGCATTATACATTCAAATTCATCTGTAAATAATTTACTATCTATAGATTCGTACCATGTAATAGTATGTATTTTCATTTATTTCTCCTATATAGCAGTTACTGCAGAATATATAATATTTGTTGTTATTTTGATTGAAAAAAGAATGTAATTGTTATTGTAATTGAAAGAAAAGGGAATATAAAATTATTGTTGTAATTGAAAGGGGAATATAATGATGATAAAAATGATGATGATATAATGATGATGACGATGATATAATTATTCCATCAGCAACTATATTCTCTACAATAATCTATCAATACCATATATATTCCAGTCATTATTTCCTTTAAAAAGAATATAATTCCAGTCCAATAATCAATTATTCAGACTAAAGATAAATAATTCTGTTTCTTCTTATTATATTAATATATATAATAACTATAATGATAGATTTCAGTCACAGGACAATATAATATCCACTAAATCATCTTCAGAAACATTACATACAGGGTCATTATATCTTTCTTTAAGCTTTTCAGTCACGGATTTAATAAACTTCAAGGCTTCTTTTCTGTCGATAACACCACGCTCACATACATTGCTGTCTACTCCATAGTATTTAGCGCATTCTTCACAGGTAAATTCACCACAAGGAATACTGTTACTAATTTTATACCAAGCTTCAAGTACGTCCATTCTTCTTCCTCGCTTCAGCCAGTCGTGTTGCCAACACAGTCTTTTCTTCTTCAGTCATTACTTTAGGAGCACGCGGCTTAATAAGTTTATAAGGCAGTCGTACAGTATAAGAATACTGATCGTCTTTAACAAGAATATATATATCAGGGTATTTTTCAACCATAGTTTCCAGATGTTTCATCATCCAGGGAATGGTAGTATATATTTCGCATTCTTTGCCCATGTCGGGAGTATAGTTAATAACCATTTCCTGTTCGGCATACGGGATAGATATTTTCGCCCTCATAAATAGGCCTCCTTTATTAAATGTCACCCTCAAAGATCAAGGGTCACGTCGATATCCAGATTCACGGGTGAATAAATAGTCGTTCAAAAAAAGCATGTCGTCCTGACATACAGAAATAGGGCATGCAATAGGGTGTTTCCTTTATAGTGTTTTTCGAAGTGCTTTATTGTTCGGTACCGAAGCAGTCGCCCCGTGGGTAAAAGTGCGCCGTGGGGAAAAAGCGGGTGCCCGAAAAAAACAGCCCCGTAAAAACAAAAAATAGGAGCCGAGCTCCCATCAGCTCGACTCCCTTATTATTACGCGATCTCTTCGTCCGGAACGAACGGCAGGTCGTCAGGTTCACCAGGCTTCTTGCCGATGAACTCCACAGACGCGTTGTTCAGTTCCAGCTGAGCACGGGCGTTACCCTCGTTGTCCTTCCAGCCACGAGCGGAAACCACGCCAGTAGCAGCCACAGCACGGCCCTTCACGAGATGCGGAGCCATCTTAGCTCCACGCTCACGCCAGATCGTGATGCGGAAATAGGCGGTCTTCTGGTTCTCACCGAAGCCTTCGTTAGCGGCAACGGTGAAGTCGGTAACCAGAGTATCAATTCCGCCAACCTTAACAGTGCGGGTTTCGGCATCCTTGGTAACGTGTCCAATAATAGTAGTGCGATTCATTTTAGTACCTCCAATAATTTCTTTTATTAATTAATTTCTGTTGTTCGAGGCATACTGTTCGACCCGTATGCGGCCCCTCAATTATCGACCGAGACAGTCTATCCACCGGCGGTATTTAACGTGGGTAGTGGACGCCACTTATAAAAGGGTGATGGGTTCCCCTTTTCACGGAATTAACAGGCGCTTGCGCCGTCACGTTTCCGCACCTTTGTCGGAGCGGATTTGTTGGATAGCGCGGCCTTGTTCTTTCAGTTTGTCCATGAAAGGCTGACCTATCGGGACATATTTCTTTGCAGGAGGTGCGACGTATCCAACACCTTCCTTTGCAGACAATAACCTGATTTGATACTGAAGATAGGAGATGACTTTATCGTTGTAGTTATCAGAGACGATCTTCCCAGCGATAAATGCAAGAACAGGAAGTGTCAAGATAATCAGATTGTCCAGTATCTGCATTGTCACCAGTCCTCCGGATACTCAAGAACTTCGTCAACATTGGAAAGACGAGCCATTTCATCAATGAACTCGTCTTCTTCGTCGGGATGTTCAGCGAAATATTCATCGAGATCGATCACAACGGGTTCTTCAACAACAGGACCTTTCATTAGAAAAACCTCCTTATTTAATCAACTGATGCTTTGCTTTGATGCACTGCTCTTTGGCAATGCGATCACACTCTTCGTTCATCTTGTCGCCAGCATGACCAGCGACTTTGACAAACTTGATCTTGTGTTCACCTTTCCAGCTGACAGTGATGAGTTCAATCCATAAGTCTTTGTTCTTACGTTCAGCAGTCTTGAACCAGTCCTTGTCTTTAAGACTGCCGTCGCAGATATACTGCGAGTCAGTGTAGACAGTTACGTTACTGGGTTTCTTTAGAGCTTTGATAGCTTCAATTACAGCCGTAAGCTCCATACGATTGTTAGTTGTTACATCAGGGCAGCAACCACAGACTACTTTTTTGTAGCCGTTGAAGTTGAGGATAGCGCCGTAGCCACCCACGCCGGGGTTGCCGGAACACGCGCCATCCGTGTAGATGGTTACGTCGAACATATTTTTCTCCTTTCGCTATTAAGCGTATTTTTCACAGCATTAGCAGGCGCTTGCGCCGTCGGCTCCGTATAGTGAGGGGAGCGCGACCAAGCCGGGAGGCCAAAAACATCGCCCGCCACAAAAAATATGAGCTGCTTAAAGGCGCAGCTCACTGAAGCCCGAATAAACGTTAGGGCTGGTTTCCCACGCCAGCCCCGTTGAAAGGAGGAGTCCCATGAACACAAAAGTGTGGAAAATGTCGATGGAAATCGCCGGGGTCCCCTAAACCCCAGCGACCCAATCAAGCTGTGTCCATTCATGCTGGCAACAATCCTGAACACAGTTTTTCTTGTAGGACATGTCTGGAGATGCTTCTTAGCCAGTCCACATCTCAAGCGTCCCTGTGTGCACAATTCTGCACTCACCGCCAGCGCATAGCAGTAGCCCGAGTGCAGTACAACGCATACAGGTTAGTCAGCGATCACCATCGCAGGTTTGTAGAAGTCTTTGACAATTTTCGCATGTTTTTCTATCCAGTTGGCATAGGCACCAGCTGTTTCACGTTCCTCTTTGGTGAGGTAGCCTGTTACCTCGAATTTGCGGACGATCTTTTCAAGGAACATCTTCTTGGTTTCGAGTTCATTCTTGATGAGTTCAATTTCCTGAGCCTTTGTTTCTCTACGCATAGTCATGATGGGATACCTCCAATATTAAATTTCTGAAGACCGTAATCTTCACAGCATCTACAGGCGCTTGCGCCGTGACGTTCCCGTATCTTGACTTCTGCGTAGCGTTGCGAAGCCGAAAAAATTCCCCCGCCCTGAAATGTATATCGCCCTGTATTGGACGTTTAGAGTCACTAAGGACTCATTACGAGAGCCCCAGCGGAGCTCCCGTGTATGAATCTTTAGTATTATTCTGGAAGATAGTCGTAAACGTTTTTCGCAATATCTTTTGCGGCTTCCAACGCTTCGGTTTCAGTGTTGTAATCTTTTGTATGTATATAACCAAGCAGAACATGACCGTTATCGAAAATTCGAAACTCGCCGTAGTAATAACCAATAGCAGTGTTATTTACTTGTACTTTAGTTTTTAACATGTTGTAACTCCTTTCTGCCCGTATAGCCGATAGCGCAGCTTTAACGACATTAATCCATGTCGTCAGTGTCGAACAGTTCATCCCAGTCTTCGCCTTCAAAGTCCGGGATAGAAGCGTTCAGATTGGTCTTCAGAGTATCCACGGCCTTATCACCATAGATTCTCCAATAGGCCTGCTTAATAACGGTGTCCATTCCGTCGGACATTCTCGTATTAAAGATGTTACGAGTAACGATGTCGAACAGAGCGTCATCGATACGCTTATCCATCTCTTCAGAGCGCTGGACTTCAGGATACTGAGCGTAACCCCAGTCGAGGAGCTCTTTACGAGCAGCACGACCAGTTTCTTCTTCCCACTCACGACGATTGCGGAAGAAGGACGCGTCTCCGACCAACTTGTTCCATTCCGTACTGTGACGGAATGCGATCTCCTGGAATTTTCCACATTCTTTGAATGTGTTTGTTTCAGGGTCGTAGATGCCTTTCTTGGACAAACCAGTAAAGTTTCCGATCTTTCGATGCGGATCAATCATCATCGTGCAAGGATTGAAGATGTCCTCTTCAATTCCCTTCACTTCGATAACTTCAGGAATGTTTTCCTTGATCTTCTTGGAATACATATCCAGGAAAGATCCGGAGTACTTGCACCGCGGAGGCAGAGTCATGCCAGACTTGGTGGTGCGCTCCTTGAGCCAATAATCGCTATTAACAGGGCGGTCGGCGTCAGCTTTCGCATACATCGCGAAGAGCGGCAGAGACATCATGTTAAGAGCTTTTACGGCATCAGGCTTCTTGATCTTGACGGCTGCATGTTTTGCCGCATCGATCAACACGTTGGCTGCATAAGTCAGCCAATCGCAAACATCACGGTTATACTTTGTGTTCCACATCTTCGTAAGAGCGTCGGCATACAGACCGATCTCTGAGCCATGGATCAGATTAGTGATAAACGCAGCGATGGTTACGGTGTTGATGTCAGACTTTGGAGCCTTATCAACATCCCAGTCAACAGGGATATTCTTAAGAGCTTCGTAAGTCCGGTTTACAAGATCCAACAGGTGTGAATCCTGAGAATACCACACATGGTCTCCGTCATAATCAGCACGAAGCTGAATAGTTGTCATGTCCCAGATGTTTATATACATCGTAGGACCTTTAGCCAGAGGCATGAACTTCACGTTGTTCAGCACAACGTGTGCGTTGTCAAGATGGGGATTCCTAGTGATATCAACACGACCAGGCTTTGCTGCAGCGCAGAAGCATTCACCTGCTTTGAGGAAGCCCTTGATCGGACGTCCAAAGAGATGCTCTTCAAATGCTACAAGGTCAGGCGCTAAGAATGCGTTGTATCCCAATTCAGGAATACGTCCACCGAGCATATCGTTTCGCTTAGTGGTATATTTCTCCTGAATAGTGCGCTTGGTGTATCCTTCGTTCAACATCGCCGGATACATCTTCGCTGCTTGACGATGAGAGCCGTACAGCAGAGATGCTGCTTCCTTAGGATCGCTGTACTTATAAACCGTTTTCTTTGCGTGCTGCATGAAAGCGGTCGCGTCGTCTTCGGTTCCCATGAGGGTCTGCCCCTGTTGATAGGGCATACCCTTCAGATGCGGAGCGTGTTCTTTTACACACACGCAGACTTCGTGATCCAGTTCTTCGTGAGCCGCGCAATACTGCTCGTAGCTCTCGTAGAGTTTGATCGTTTTGAAGCAGGACTCAGTAAGGATCATGTCCACATCTTCAATACGCACAGTATTTCCCCAGAAGTCAACGAACGTTTTCCCGTTGAGCTTATTGAAGTCAACAGGAATGGACAGGAACTTCCACCAGGCATCTCTGCCTGTGCAAGCTTCCCAGTTGGAAAGTTCACCTCTGTGAATACCACAGCCGTCAAACGCGTTAATCTTGATGGTGCGTTTAACATTTTGTGTTGTGTCGGTCATTGTCTGGAGATCGACATTGGACGTAACTTCTACTTCGGCATCTTTGATGAACGCAACACGGCGAACATCAATCTTCGTGCCGAATACCTCGGACCAGGGCTTCGAGGCCGAAGACAACAGTCCAATATATGCCATATATTTGTTTATGGCTAACTTCATATACTTTGTGCGAAGACCGCACATCGCCCATCTTCCGAGATCGGCAAGAATATCTTCCATCACCCATGAAGAAGTTGCTTTGCGAGCATCGGAAGCACCAGCCATAAACGGCTTGTAGTTGCTTCCGTTCACCATAAATTGAGATGCCAACATGTCCGTAAGAGTGTTACGGATCATGGCTTCTGCGTTTTCCTCTTTTGCGCATTCAGCGCAAACTTTTATTATGGCGTCTTTGGGATCGACGCCCATCTTCTTGAGTTTGCGGGTCAGAGGGGAGTCAAACATGGTGATCTCCTCCATCTTGTTTTCTGCCAGGTTAAGCTTATAAATAGTATTCATAGTGTTCTCCTTTCGAGGCTTTGCCTCATCTTTTTTGGTAAACAAAAAGAGCTTTTAACGGAGCTTTAACCGACTGCTGAACTCTACGCGACAGCAGCTTCGCAATTTATATCAAGAGCATAAAGCTCGAAATTTCAAAGTTAATGAGCAGTTTAACGTCATGCTCAGGACTGGCTGTTGTTTTATTTAATTAAAGTTTCTTTTACATACAACCCTCATAATACTCCTTCGCTATTTCTTCAAGCATTGTTTCTTCTCTTTCGAAATTTGAATCGCACCCGCGTTCTTTTGCAAGTTTCTTTAACGCATTAAACGCAATAAATTTATCACCATAATACATATTTGAATCCATAATCTTCCCAGCCGCCCAAGATAAAACAACATCAAGAACGGGGTAAAACTCAGTCTTAAACACTTGTCCATCATACCAAATAACGATACTATATTCACGGTCATTGTGAAAAATAGAAAATTCAACATTATCTATTTCAGTACGATCATCTTCCATTTTGTTTCGGTTAACTATTTTCTTTCTGAGCCACTCTTGATCATCTGGATGAATGCTAAACTTGTCAACAAAAGCTTTTGTGCTAAGGCTGCAGAGATAATTGTTATACCTTTTCCCATCGCTTAACTCAACGTCAACTCCATGGTACCTGTGATCCGATGAGTAATTGCCAACACAGAATTTTAGACCATCGCATCCAACGACCTTGAATTCTTGATCGTTTAAAATACGGATACGATTAAAGAGAGAAAAAGACATAAGACACCTCCTGCGGTAGGCCGCAACCCATAAAATTATTGAGTCCAATAAGACTCAATTAAAAAGCCGTATTGCTACGGCTTCTACACTGAATCTTACTTAATGTTTGTTGAAATCTGCTTCATAATAATCATATAAAGCTTTCAGTTTATGCATATTGCATCCGACTTTAATATAATTATCTCTAAGAAGTTTTCTGATTCTTGGTATATCTTCTTCTGGTGCTTTCCAGAAAACATTTTTGTCAACCGACATTTCGATAATCGATTTATCAATAAATTGCTTAGCAACATCGGCAAGCCACATACAAGCAAGTTCTTTGCAGCATGCTCGTTTTGTTTCTACAGTGTGTATGCCATTATCAGAAGGATCAATGTATGTTAACGATGCAAAATGAGTATACATAAGATACCTCCAGTAATAGATTAATTAAAGTTATACCCACCATAGACGACTTCTATTATCTCATCGTCTATGATGTATTCAGGTTCTCCAACGTTGCAAAGAGTCATGATAACAAGATCTCCTATGCAATAATCTTCTATTCCATAGAATTCCCATATAAAGCCCACTGAATCTTCTACGACAACAATGTCTGTGTCGTAATCGAAATCGACGATGATGCCGCAACGAGGATAAATTTCTACAGCTTGAGCAGTAGATCCAAGAGACACAAGAATAATAATGATAGCAACCAGCTTCTTCATGAGAAGCACCTCCTAAATAATATTTTAGAGCATAAGCCCTAACTACAAGGTCTCCAGCGGAGGCCTTGTGTGTTAAGGTTTATTTGTAAATGATATCAAGATATTTCTTGAATTTTTTCTGCGCAATGTGAATATCCTTTTTAGTTGGCTTTAAATATTTATCAGCTTTGTTTATTTCCCAATAAGTATAGTTGTTTGATATTGCAAAAGAACGAGAAACTTTCCAAATGAATTTTGCTCCAACGCAGGGAATTACTGCATATACATAGTCTTCTGTATCTGCAAGCGTGATACCAATGCCATCAAAGTTTTCTTCATTAGTTAAGCGGTTTTTAGACAAACTCGACAGTAATCCAGATAAAGCCATATTCTTTTCGTAGATGGAAAGGTTTGAACGAGCTTCGAGATAAGTTAAAGGTTTGATAGAATTAAACATAGTGCAACCTCCAAAATAATTTAATTCTCTTTAGCCGAGTTGAACTGTTACAGTTACGTTAATCTGCAACTAAACGTCAGTAAGTACTGAAAGAGGGAGACCCAAGTGGATCTCCTACTCTCAATATTTACATTTATTTGTAGTATTCCTTGTAGTACTTGACCACATCAGGAACAAGAACAACAATAAGGATTATGGCAACGATCCAATAGATCATTGTTACACCTCCTTATCAAGGTAGACTGTGCCTACGATGTAACGATAATTACACATAGGCATTACCTTTGTAAGTTCGGAACGAGTTTTGATCTCGCTCCTGATAGCCTTGACAATCTTCAGCCCATAAGTTGTATCAACTAGGACTGAAGAACCAGCTTTAACGGGCTTTTTGCAAAGATACGTGTACTGTTTAGTGCTGTTGCTAAACACGCACACGACGGTAACGAACTTTTCTTCACCGTTTGTGATGAAGACGTTAGTTACATCTGGTGAGCTCTTGAGTTGCTCACAAAACGCAAGAGCTGCTTCATAAGAACAACACATGCTGTTTTTATGGACAAAGTTTTCTTTATCCATGTAGTCCCAAGATAGAACTACTTGATTTTTGTTACCATTGTTGGTAACATTGTTGGTGGTAGACATAGTAGTAATACCCCTTTCCTTGGACACGGCTGGTACCCGTGTCCATTTTTTATTCATGTTTTTGAGACATGACGGTTTCCAGTGACATTCCAACGCATGTTTCGGCTGGTGACCAACCAGCCATCATCAGACGGGTTTAGAATTCCATAGACTCACGAGGAATGAGATATCTCGCCTCAGAGTCATTAGTGTCACCGACGAAGACGTTATATCCTTTTGTTTTCATCATTCGTGCTATGGCAAGCGCATCTTCCAGACATGCAAACTTAATTACAGTACGTTCTGCGATCTCAACTGCAGAACCAATGTGGTTCACAATAGAAATTCTTCCGATTTCGGAGTATACGTAGTTAACCGTGTACATCATTTTGCTTTCCTCCATTCGTTTCTCCATGTTGTGCGCGTATCGTGCGCTACTCGGTTTGCCAAACAACCCGCATTGGCAGTGTGCTCGCTGGCACGGGTGCATCCAGCAGCCATTCTTGTTCCGTAGATGTCCGAAGCAACGTGTGTGCTTGTTCCAAACATCTCCGTTGCAGCGTGACGCTCCGCTCGCTTCGCTCGCTCCGCGTTAATTTACGCTGTGAAACTTTTCGCTTCGCTCAAAGTTTCACATATGTTCCCTTCCAACTCATTTTTCAAAACCAATTCAAAACTAATTCAAAGCTCATTCAAAACAAAAAAAGGAACATTCCCATGTGTTAATATGAATGTTCCCTTTTTGGCGTAATACTTTTGCATTTATATATCCAAAAAAGATTACGCCAAATAAAAACTTCGTCCCACAACAAATAAAAAAACAACAACAAAACAAAAAACACATTGGGGAAAAATGTATCTTTTTTTATCTTTTTTTAGCGTGTCTTTCGAAAACCGTTATAAGGGAGAGATGCTAGCGCATCTCGTCCTTTTACGCATAAGTGAACAAAATAAGATTAATGGAGTGATTATTATGTACGACAAGATTCCAAAAAACGTGTTCGATAAGGAATATTCCACGCAATGGAAACGTGAAGTTGAATTTCTTAAAGACAAAGGTATCAGGTATACCTACGCAAAGAAAAATAATGAATATCCAATAGTTAAATATAAGTACACTAAAACACCTGAACTGTTTTTGGCTTTAGCCGAGTTTTATAATCAGGTTCGTAACCAGCAGTTCTTCAGAGATGTTGAAGATGCTGTGAAGTCTTTAGAAGACGGTTACATTAGCTTAAAATCTGAAGACTTAACTCCAGCCGAGAGAAAGTTAATTGGAGAAGACGACGTACTTAAAGTTTTTAATGATGATACGGAGTGAGACTGATGCCTTACATCTTATCTAAAACGCCAAAGTCAAAGCCGCCAGTTCAGACACGTTTATGTTTACACTGTAACCAGACTTATCCTTTAACAAAATTCTTTTCAAACAAAGACTGGGTAGAAAACGGTAAAAAGGATAAATGGTGCAAAAACTGTGTAGCCAAGATCCAAACTAAAGATGAAATGCGAAGATACTTTTGGGAAAATAACAGGCAATGGAAAGAAAATGTTTGGGAGAATGCTATAGAAAAAGCAAAGCTCGAAGCGTCAAAGTCTGCTGTTTATCAAAAGTCTAATGAAGACAGGAAGAATATTTTGCTTGAGCATATAGCATGTTCAATTATGCCTGAGCTTTTTAGATTAACCCAGAACTATCAATATGAAGAACATTTAAATGATCCGCACACCAATTCTTACGATGAAGCCAAAGAGAATGGTAAGATCACAGAAACAAAAGACAAAAATATAAAAACATACAACGAGTTCTTTAACGGAGAATTCAAGGAACTTGAAATTGAATACCTTGAAAACTATTACAATGGTTTACAGGAGGACTTTGATCTTTCTGACACTGCTTTAAGAGATACGGCTAAAAAAGTAGCCAAGGCTTCTTTAATGGCAGATAAGGTTCAGAATGATTATATGGCTGGAAGGTGTTCATTACAGGACGTTAAAGACGCAACTGCCCAACTTGACTTACTTATGAAAACTGGTAATTTCGCAGCATGTAAGCGTAAACCCGGAGATAAAAACACATTAAACAATTGGGCAGAAACAACTATGTATTGTGAAACACATGGGTATCCGTGTGTTAAACCTATAGATTGGCCTAAAGACGTAGTGGACATGACTATTGAAAGTTTAAACTACGTTGTTGAGTCTTTAAGGGAAGACGAAGGTGATGCAATTTGATTGCACGACCTGGGCAGATAAATTCATGGAATGTTATTGAGCAACAGATAATTTATTTCAGGACGCATATGGATATGTTTATTGAAAATGCATTTGCGCCTGTTAAATTAACTCCTGTTCAGCATGTTATAGCAAGAGAAGTCGGGAACGCTATGGTGTCCGCCGTAGTTGCTCCTCGTGGATACGGTAAAACATGGTTAATAGCATTTATTGCTGTATCATTAGGTTCTTTATATCCAGGAACTAAAGTTTTAGTAGTAGCTCCTACAGCTGATCAAGCAACAAGAGTTGCCGAGAAAATACGAGACTTAGCCAATGAAAACGAGAACTTCGCCAACGAAATTAAACCTACAAACGCAAGGACTTATGTTTCTATTTCCAAAGACAGTTCAACTTGTACTTTGAAAAACGGAAGCATGATTGAGTCTGTTGCAATTGGAAGCGCTCGTTCTCGAAGAGCTAAGTTGGTTATTGTAGACGAAGCCCGTGATGTAAACATGGAAGTATTAAAATCTGTAGTATCTCCTACTCGTAATGAGACAAGATACAATTGCAGGGCTTATGGCTTCGATGACTTCCCTTCCAAACTGGTTTATATTACATCGGCTTGTCCTAAGTCGTTTGAGTTTTTTACAGAGTTTGAAAGGATTATCCAACGCAGAGCAAGAGGAGATAAAAGATATTTTGCCTGTGTTTTGGATTACCATACCCCTATCAACGAAGGTTTAACGACTGAAGAATATTACGAAGAAGAACGCAGAAGCTTACCGGACATTACTTTCCAAATGGAATATGAATCAAAATTCATAGGAGCAGCAGAAGACTCTGCGTTTCCTTACGATCTGGTTCAAAGCTGCAGAACTTTAAATAACATTGAGATGGAACAACCTAAAGGTTCCAAATCTCGATATATTATTTCTTTAGACATAGCTACGTCAAAAGCAAAAGGTTCTGATAACAGCGTTCTTATGATACAAAAATTTACTGAAAAAAAAGACGGCTCGTTTAATAAACAAGTCGTCCATATACGTTCATATAACGGTGAACCGTTAGATTTTCTGGCTGAAGAAGTCAGAAAATATTTTCATGTCAAATTTCCCAATTCCGAAAAAATAGTATACGACGCACGAGGAATCGGAGATAGTTTCGATAGATTCTTTGACAAGCCATGGATAGATATAGAGTCTGGAAGAGAATATCCTCCATTAGTAGTTGATGATGAGCCGTTGGCTAATCCAGATGCTCAACAAGCTTTACACCCGTTTAGAGCTGTAAATACTTTAAACCAAAGAATCTATACGAATTTAAGGGTTGCTCTTGAAAAACAGACGATAGAGCTTCCTTCTTCTTCAAGAGCGATAAAAGAGAAAAAAGACAGAATGTCCAAAGAAGAGTTTGCTAATTTTATTGAAGCGGATGCTTTACAGATAGAGATGGGTAACGTTGTAGGAAAAATAGGCGCAAGCGGAAATGTTTTGTACGATGTTCCTAAGTCAACTATGCACAAGGATAGGTATTCATCTTTGGCTATGGGCAACGATTACATTTCAGAACTTGAAAAGGAAAGCATTCGTTTACATAAACACGGCCCTGTATGTGTTGGCATTACAGGTGGATTTGACGACGTGGAATCTAAACGTATCGCAAGAACGTTTGGAAAGTTTTAATGAAAGGGGCTGAGTTCCAATGGGATTGATTGACCAGTTATTTGGTCGAACTAAGACAACTGTGGCTGTTCAGCCCCAGAAAACTATTGCAGTTGGCGCAAGCAAGGAACAGGATCAGGAAACGATTCAAAGCTTTACTAATTCTAATTTTACATTTTCAGGCGAATTATCAAGCTATGATTATGTAAACATTTTACGTAATAAGCAGGACAACATTCAAAGTTTTTATCAGCTTGCTGATTATTATACAGATGCTGATCCTATTATTCACGGAATCGTGAAACATGTATTTGTTCCTTTTCTTACTTGTTCTGAATGGTACTTAACAGGGTCTAAGAAAAAAACATACGCTTTATACGAAGAACAATATAAGCGTATGCGGCTAAGAGAAAAACTCGATGCTATTATGCTTGAGTTTACTAAATACAATAATGTGTGTTGTTATCTAAAGGATGGAGATCTTATAACATTACCGATAAACAAATGGAGAATCGGTAACACTATGTTTAACGGAACTCCTATTGTTGATTATGACTGCCAAAGCATTATCAACGAAATTCAGATGAAGTCTTACAGTATTACTGAAAAGTATGTAAAAGACAGCAACACGGATTATATTTTAAAGGGTTATCCGGAAGAAGTTCAAAAAGCAGTTAAAGCTGGTCAGCAGTATGCGCAGCTTGATCCCGCTAACACATTTGTATTACAAGGATCGAAGGAAAGCTGGCAGAGATACGCCATTCCGTTTATTGCGGCTGCTTTAAGAGCGTTATCTAAAAAGGAACTTATTTCAAGTTATGAAGACGCAATGCTTAATATTGGCAAGAGAAGTTTTGTCCATGTTAAATACGGCGAGAGTTCTAAAACAAACGACATTCTTCCAGATCAGGCTCAATTGTCTGCGGTGAGAAGAATTTTCCTTGCGGCTATGAGCGGCACTCCTTTAGCTGTTACTAATCATTTAGCTTCTGCAGAAACAATTCAGTTTGACATGGATGACTTGTTCCAATGGGACAAGTATCGCAATGTTAATAATGATATATTAGCTGCCGGAGGCATTAGCGGATTATTGGTTACTGGTATATCGGAAGACGGTTCTACGTTTGCTTCTGCTCAGATTTCAACAGAAACGGCAGAGGCTCGTATTAATGCCATCAGGGACGAATTCTGTGACATGATGACGCAAATCAACAAGCGTCTTGCCGAAGTAATTCCAGGCACATATAACTTAAAAGAAACTCCTGAATTCCATTTTCAGCCTCTTTCTATCGAAGGCAAAAAGGCTTTGCGTGAAAAAGCTGTTGAACTTTGGGAGAAAGGTGTTATTTCTACTGATCATATGCTTAAGACTCAAGGTTATTCTCTTGAAGTTGAAAGAGAAAACCGTGAGAAAGAAAAGTCTGATGGAACAGACGAAGCTATGCTTCCTCGTGAAATAGGCAACACTGAATATGTTCAGGAAAAAGTCGGACGTCCGGAAATGGACGAGACCGAGCGAACATCAGATCCTGAAAATGCAATCAGGGGTAAACAACCTAAACCATCTAACCCTGAAGGATCTATGGAAGAATGACCTACCAACGCCTCTTGCAAGCGACCACCATTTTTTATTAGCGCTGTTGCAATGCGTACATTTTGGAGGTATGCCGGGCATTCGAACGATGTAAGCCCCGGCATTTTCCTCTTTTAAAAAGGATGTGGATTTTTTGGGCAAGAATATTGACGAGTTAGGTCAACAGGAAATGCAAATGCTTGTAAAAGAAATAATCGATAAAAAATGCAGGCATAGCAGTAAAAGTTGGATTGATCTTGTTAAAGAATACGATCTTGATTGCAGCACTGACACTTTAAGAAAAATAGGCGTCGGTATTGATCTTGCACAAACTGCAGGAATGGTATTCGATACAGAAAGCCAGAAACATATTGACAGAGGTTTTACAGAGCGTCAGAAGCTATACGATATTCAAAGAGATATTAATAGAAACATGCGCGAATTTTCCCGTACCGAATTGATATGTGAAAGTGTTCGTGAGGCAATAAAGCTTTTGCCTAAAATAGAAATTAATATTCCACATAAAAAGCAAACAAAAGTAAGAAAAGATCTTCTTGTTTGTATGGGTGACTTCCATTATGGTGCTAATTTTAGCGTCATGGGATTGGATGGAAAAATAATTAACGAATATGACTCGCAAGTTTTTGAAAAACGTATAGGTCAGCTTTTAAGGCATATTATTCAAATATGCGAAAAAGAAAATCCAGATCAGCTTACTATTATGATTGTAGGTGATATGCTGGACGGTATTTTAAGAGCGAGCCAGCTTCAAAGGTTAGAGTTTGGAGTTGTTGAAAGTTCTATGAGATTTGCTGAAACATTTACCTTATGGTTAGTCAAACTTGAAGAGTCTGTTAATATACCGATTCGCGTATACGCTGTCAGAGGAAACCATGGAGAAATACGTCCTCTTGGGTCAAAAGCAGGACAGTTTCCTGAAGAAAACATGGAGCGCATTGTGATGCATTATTTATATGCGAGGTTCGAAGATCAAGTATCTGTTTTGATTGAAGACAACGATGCTCCTATGACAAAATTGATAGACGTATGCGGATATAAATATTTATTGCTGCATGGTCAAAACACAGATATAGAATCAATGGCTAAAGATTATGTCAATTTATATCAAAGACCAATTGATGCTTTTATCATCGGACATTTACACAAAACGCAATCTTTCACAACCGGAATAATTCCGGACGGAAACGTATTCGTTGAACGTGTTCCAAGTTTTTGCGGAATAGATCCTTATGCTCAAAGCAAAGGATACGGAGCCTTACCTGGCGCTACAGCGATACTAGTCGAAGAAGGGTATGGACGTAGATGTGTATACCCAATTATATTTTAATGATAACACCTTACGGTGTTTATCATAGATTAGCCTTGCGCTCTTTGTCTTCCCCCACTGAACGCAAAGCAAAGGGAGAATGTTTATGAGCAAAATTACATTTGCTTCTGTCATCTCCGAAATCCAGCAGTCTGATGTGTTCATGACTGTAAAGGCTCGCATCTGCGAAGCTCCTGAGGCTAATCTTAATGGAGCTAGAGTTACCGAAGCTTTCATTGATGAAATCGTAGGTAATGAAACGCGGTATGTTGGGCTTCCGCTGTATGCTGACAAAAAAGCATTAATAGGCGGAAACTACACTCGCCTTGGTCATCTGTATGACACAAAAACAGGCGAATTTCATTCTACGCAGATTGGATCTTTCTATAAGTTCGAAAAACAACCTATTGAAAGCGGATGCGCATTAATCGGATATGCAAGAATTCCTAAGCGTAATAAAAAACTTAGTAAAGCAATATCTGAATTATTCGCAGAAGGAAACTTAAAGTTTTCTTTTGAGCTTTCTGTTGGTGAATATGAAGAACTTGATGATGATACGATCTTAATCGATGCGTCTGAAAACAATTATTTGGAAGGCACAGCCATTGTGACCTACCCCGCCTGCGAAGATGCTGTAGCACTTGAATTAGTTGCACAGCAAGCAGATGAGACCAGAAAGGGTGATGAGGAAATGGCAGAAGTCGAAAACAAGGCTGAAGTTGTTGAAACTGATCAGCCTGAACTGGCTGAAAACGAATCTTCTCTAGAAACTGCACAAGAAGTGCAGTCTGAGGAGGAAAAACAAGAAGAAGCAGCCTGCAAGAAAAAGGAAAAGGCTGAAGACGAAACCGCTGCTGTTATTATGCACGAGAATCATGTAGAACGCACTACTCAGAGTGCCTATGATACTGAAACCGGAAAAGAAGTTTTCCAGGCAGTAACTGTTGAAACTCAGACAAGTAACGTAGTTGAAGGAAATCTCGTGGAGACAGTCGACGGTGTACACGTTGCTGAAGCGTCTGATAGCGATCCTTCTGTTGTGGCAGAAGAAGACTCCGGAGACGCTAAAAAGGAAGTTGCCGCAGATGATGATCCCGAAGACGGCGATGAAAGCGACGATGAAACTCCTGATGAGATTAATCAGGATAGTTATGACTCCAAAAAGAAGACCGCTGAACAACTTATCGCTGAATTAATGGAAGTTGTTAACAGTCTTAAGAACGAAGTAGCCGAACTGAAAGAGCAGAAAGCAACTGAAGCCAAGTCAGTAGTCGGTGAAATTAATCCGTTCATGGGTACTATTTCCACGGAGAACAAATATAGTCTTCTGGAAAAGGACACAAAAAATATTTCATACTCTTTGCTTGAGAAAGCCTAAGCAAAGAAATTCTTTTGAAAGGAATGACCGAATATGGCTAGTGGCTATATGACAAAGCTTCAGGGCTATGTTTATGAAGGTCGGTGGTCTAACGGCGCTGCTGCTGCTGTGCCCAACGGACTTCTGATGGTTCAGGGAACTGGCGCTAATGCTGATAAGCTGGTGCTGCCGGGTGCGGCTGACACTACTACCAAGTTTGTTTGCACGGAAGTGACTGACATCTATGGCGGTGTGACTGCTTATCGTTTTGTTGCTGACACTCTGGCGAAGAGGTATTACTTCGTTGAAAATGAGCGTCAATTCAACGTTGAGGATTATCAAGAATATGACAAGCGTGATTACACGCAACCCGTTGGCGAGCTTATGCGTGCCCATCCCATCCTTGTTGGTGAAGAATTCGTTACTAATAACGTGACCGGGACTCCTGTTGTTGGCACTGCGTATGGCGTTAAAGCCGATGGTACTATTGGTTAAGGAGGTGAATGACAATGGCTGAAATTAAAGTGGATAAGGACAGCAAGCTTATTAAAGTAATGGCTGCTCAGGTCCGTAATGAACGGGTCGACTCCGATAAGGTCGAAGAAGCTTCCGCTATCGTGAATGAACTGGCTCAGGACATGTCTCCTCAGCATCAGCACGAAATTGGTCAGATCATTGCGTTCACTATTAACGAACTGCAGCAGAATTCTCTGAACTTCATGGAAACCTTCGGTGATATTCGTAACGTGGCGCTTGGCGACAGGCCTATGTATCGGATGAAGACCGCTGGTATCAAGGCGTTCATTCAGGCTACTGGTGCTACGACTGCTCGTAGCTATGTGACTGACCGTCAGTTCTCCATTAATACTTTTGAAATTGCGAGCCGTCCCGCTATCAACATCTGGGATATTCGCATGAATCGTATCAACATGCCTGACCTGATTCGCGATGCGAACAAGGAATTCACCATGCTGAAACTGAAGTATGTGGAGCAGGTTCTGCACAATGCTATTTCTCAGTATCAGAGTCCGTTCTATGGCACTGGTACCGGTATCGTGAAGGCTACGCTGGATGACCAGCTGATGTACTTTAAGCGTCTTGGCGGCGTGTCACTCGTTGGTGACGCTGCTGCTGTCGAAGGTCTGTTTGCTCTGGCTGGTGCTCCTGTGTCTAACACGAGCATACAGTACAGCGGTAGCATGATCGACGAGAAGAATAACACTGGTTACCTTGGACGTTACAATGGTGCTAGCGTTATTTCTATGGTCAACGCTTATGAAGATGGTAAGACCACTCCTATTCTGAATGAGGATTGGATCTATATTATTTCTTCTGGTGTTGGCAATGATCAAAAGAATCTGAAAGTTCTGAATGAGGGTCCGACCTACAGCATGACTCAGCAGACGATTGATGATCATACGTTTGAAACCGAACTTACTCAGCGCTTCGGTGCTGCGTTTGTTGTTGGAAGCATTCCTACTATCGGTGCTTACGAAATTGGCTAACAAAACCGGAGCGGGGTGTAAAAGCCCCGCTCCTTATTTTAATGAAAGGTAAGAAGGAATTATGATTAATGGAGATGCAAGGTACCGTGTGTATAATCGGTGCAATCATGCAATTGGTGTGTACGTAAACAACGGACAACAATCTATCAACATTAAGCCGGGCAGTTTTGCTGTTTTGTCCGTAAACGATATTCTTTACATTGAGAGCATTTGCAATCGCAAGAAATTTTTCTCTGCGAAAATGCTTGTACCAGTAGATGATTCTGGTAAGGATTTAGCGCTTGAAGACGTTGGTGGATTCACCGATGAATCTACCGAAGTACATCACAACGCTAAAGAAATTGAGACTAATCTTAAGAAACCTTTTAATGCTTTCAAGACGTGGATTAGTAAAATTGACGATCCCGTTGAACTTCATGAGATCTGGGAAGTTGGCAAAAAGATGGATCTTCCAGCAAGCAAACTGAAGGTCTTAAATTCTAAAATGCCGAACCGCGATCTTTTAGATGAAGAAGAAAGCGAAGAATAATTAGGAATGGAGTGGTTGATTTGTACAACATCTATGAAGCTGCTGACGAGCTTGAAAATGAAAACGCATGGCGTAACACTCCGTATCCTTTAAGCGAAAAGGATTACGTTAAGATCATTGTGCATTCTATTAAGAAATTGTTTGTTGATATCAACCATCCTGATTATTATGACCAAACTTTGTTCACAACTGACGAAGCCGATACTCTGTTTTATGATTTTGATTTTAACATTCTTCAAGAGGAATATATTCGCATTATTAGCAATATGAGATTTTTAAATCTTGTATTAAGCGACTTGTCTGGTGATGGAGCTGTAAGTTATACAACCAATGCTTTATCTGTAACCGGAGCAAAAGAAGGATACAAATCAATTCAACAAGAGCTCGATACTCTTGAAAGAGAACGGATTCGTGTTTTTCATAAAATGATGGCTCGTGATGAAGGGTGAAGGAAAATGAGTGATTTTAAAGTGAAAATTGAGTATAAAAACAAAGATCTTGAAACTGTTGTTGAAAAGGAATACGGTTTTATAGATTATACTGAAATGCTCAGTCTTGAACTGAAACGAGTTCTAATGGACATTGAAGATGCTTTTTATTGTTTTTCTGGGAACAAACAGAAAAATGAATGGCCTCCTGAGTTAACTGAAAAGTTTAACAAAATCAGGCATAAGATATTAGATCAGGCAAATTCAATAAAACGTTTGCCTGAAAATTTATCTTACAAAGGGATCAAAGGATCTACAATGTCATTTAGCGAATTTCTCGCAAAAACATTAAACAAATAAGAAGGTGGCAATATGTCTATTCCCTACGTACCGCAAGGTACATCCAAGCGGTTTAGGGTCCCAAGGACACTTGCCGCAGATTTCGACGCTTTCTTAAATAATGACATTCCAAATACAGTTATGGATTTTGAACTTCTACATAACTGGTATGACAAATTTAACGACAACTATGAACCAACTTATGTTCGTGGCGAGTTATATCCTGATTCTACTAAAAGCCGTTATGAGAACACAGATAACAATATGAATATCAGATGTTCTCTTACAAGCGGGATACAAAAAGGTGATATTGTTATAGAACCAGATCAGACTATTTATATTCTTGACTGGGATGGGCATAAAGAGTCTAACAATATTCCATCTCGTGCTTTAAGATGTAATTTATATTTGAAAGTATATGAATATAAAGACTCTACAGTTGACGAGGAAGGATATGTAATAGATGATGAAGGATATGTTATATCAAACGAAACATACGCGTCTGATGACATGTCTGAAAATTTGAAAATAATATGCGAAGATATTCCTGCTAATGCTTGCAGATATGATGGAAGACCTGGCTATGTAGCTGTATCAGGGACTCCCGGCACAATTGCGGATGCCTTAACTTTGATGACTGTTCAATATAATAATCAAACTAAAAACATAAAAATTGGACAGCATTTTGATTGGCAAAACGCAACATATGAAATTGTTGATGTCAATTTTGTAGGTGTTGATATTACAAGCACACATGGAACGTTAAAACTTCAGGCTAAAAGAGCGGCTGGTGGTTTACATGAGTACGAGTAATTTTACAGTAACCGTATCCTATGAAATCACATCTTCGAATGAGTCATGGAGAGAGTTAATGGATGAAGGTATTTCTCCTCCTTCTGTTACTGGTGGAGATATAATACTTCCACAAGGAGGAACCAGACCTTCTAGAGCCGCTGTTACTGGAGGTATTTTTACAGAAGGTTCTGAAGCTGCTGGATATGCTGAAGAAAATTCTAAAAAAATAATATCTTCTGTTATAAACGAAGAAATTCAAGATCACATAACAGAACTTTTAAGCGGAGGTTCTGCAAATGATATTGAAATGTTTCTTACGAACATCGTAAAAAACGAATATATAAAAATAGCTTCTGAATTTAAAGACAATCCAGATGAAATAGAAGCTACGAATCAAGTAATTGATTCGATATATGTAAATGTTTCTATTAATGGACCAACTATGGATGAAATTCAGAATGCTGCAAAAGAATTCGCTATGGGCGAAATAAAGAAAATGTTGGGAGGTGTTGCGTCATGATGGGATGGATAAACGCATGGAATACTATTATTCGTAAAGTTATCTGGACGGATCATGACTTAAAGGTTTTAATGAAAATTCCACCTAAAACCAACATTTTACAATTTATCGATAAATATTTTATTCGGGCTGGGTATACCAATCAGCTATTAACAGACGAAGTTTGTAGAATAGTCTATGCTGATGCACAAGGAACTGAAACAAGTGTTCCAAATATAACAAAGAATCTAATGACTTTTGATATATATGTAAAACAAAGCGAGTTACATAATGTCGGAGACGATAGGTTGCAATTGAGAACACATTTGATTGCAAATAGACTTATTAAACTTTTAACACAGGAAAGATATCTTGCTGATACAGGATATAGATTCTGGGTTGCTGGAGATTGGGATATGGGCACAAGAGTTGCTGGTTACGCCCGATATACTATAGCTTTCAGATATATGAAAGTGTATTAAGCCTAGATACAGGCAAAAGTATCAAAGGTTATTTGAAGGCCTCTCTTAGTATAACTAATCTATGCCAATGTGAGGGGAAGCTCGGAGGCTGTGATTTGTTATAAATATATCCAGAAAGAGGTCATGTATTATGGCTACTTATATTCCAGAGTTTCAGGGCTATATTGCTGACGTGCCTCGGATAAAATTGTGTCCCTTTATGCGGTAACGCATATCGATAAAGCTCTCTAAACGGAGAAACTCTTTTTAGTTAGGTGCCTAATTTTGAAGCCTTTCGAAAATAAATATAAAGGAAAGGTACCATAAAAAGACAACTTACCGTGCTAAATCAAATTGTATAAGGAGCTTTTTATGATTATTTTGAATGATACTTATTTTGTTTATGCCCATATTAATAAACTTAACGGGAAAATGTATATTGGAATTACTGGTGTAAAGAAACCTTCTTTAAGATGGGGTAAAGACGGATCAGGTTATATTCATTGTGATAAATTTTATAAAGCTATAAAAAAATATGGATGGGATAGTTTTGATCATGAAGTCATTGCTTCAAAACTTACCGTCCAAGAAGCAGCAAACATGGAAAGATTATTAATTAAAAACTTTGATACAATAAACAATGGATATAATATCGATGCGGGTGGATTTGCCTGTAAACACTCAGAAGAATCAATAGAAAAAATAAGACAAGCAAATATTAATAAAATTGTTTCAGAAGAAACAAAACAAAAAATAAAAGTTGCAAGAGCTAAACAAGTAATATCTATGGATTCGATAATGAAAAGTGCAGAGAAAAATCGTGGTAAAAAACGTTCTGAAGAGTTTAAAGAACGTTCAAGAGAAATAAAAAGAAGTTTTATGAAACGCATAATTGTCGTTGAAACTAATGAAGTTTTTGAATCTATTTCAGAAGCAGCTAGAAGACTAAATATAAACAAATCTTCAATTAGTCATGCGTGTCATAATAATCGCACGATAAATGGACTCCACATACAATTTGTAAATGCCTAACGACTAGTCGAAAGACGTAAGCCGCAAGCGATTGGCGGCTGAAATGGGAGCCATCCTTTTTAGGATGATGATATAGTCTGAACTCTATAGTAATATAGAGCATAATGGATAAAGCCTAGCGAGCTTTATTAAACATAATGGTGGTTTAAACGTTGCGATGGTCGTGTGTTCTATTTCGACGAACTCACGCAGGCCTCTGTTAGCCCTCAGGTAAACTACACCGAAATTAACGCTGGTTGGTCTCTGTTCCCTGTTGCTTACTTACCTGGTCAGTCTACCTTTGAAATGCAGGTTACTTCCGGTAAGTTTGAAGCTGATCTGTTCGTTATGACGAATGCAACCAAGTTCGAAGCTAACGCGAACTATGAAGTTCCTATGACTGAGTTCCTGACTCTTGATGGTCAGAATGAAGTGCAGCTTCTGAAGGACCCTGTGTCTGGTTCTGTGTCTATTGCTGGCATGGAAGAGACTGCGCAGACTCCTACCGAAGGTAAATTCAAGGTTACTGCTGCTTCTGGCGCGAATCCTGCGAAGATCACCTTTGCGTCTAGCGATGTCGAAGGTGGCAAAGTGGAAGTTAACTACTTCTACAGGGAAGCTGCTCAAGAAGCTAACATCACCAACCAGAGCTCTGCTATGGGCGAAGCCGTCATGGTTTATCCCGTGTATGGTAACGGTGACGACTGCACCGACAGCTCTATCATCGGTCATGTGTATGTCCGTGTGTACAAGTGCCGCGTGACTGCTCAGCCCGGTTTCGATGCGTCCTACAAGACTGCGAATACCTTCCAGTTCACGATTGCCGCTATGGACGCAAAGCGTCAGGATCAGGCTTGCTATAGCATCGCTTATATCAAGACTCCTGCTGCTTAATTGTATCTTGCTTAAGGTTTATATATAAGGTTACAGTAGGATATAATGTTTGGGGAATACTGTAACATGCAGTATTCCCCTTTTTTTATCGAAGGGAGAAAGGAAAATGCCTAGATTACCAGTTCCAAGTGATATTACGGATCTTCCGGAAAGTGTTATTACTAATCCGGCAACTCCGGATAATTTACCGTTTAAAGAAGAAAAACCAAAGGAATCAGAAAAAAATACAGAAACTCCGATAGAGTCAAAAAAATTAGACTTTACTCCAGAAGCTTCCCCTGAAAAAGAAGATAAACCTTCTAATCTAATTGAAGAAAATTGTGTTGTTATTAACGGTGAGAAAATTGAAATCAAACCAACCAAATTAAAATATTTTCGAAATAAAGCTGCGTCTGGCTATGGAATTATCAAGGCTGTTCCGTTGCACGAGTTGTTAACTTATGACAAAGGGGTTATAGACGAACGACGTAGTGCAGACCAGTTATTATATGATTTTCTTGTTGCTGTTTTTGATAGCTCTGATTTTGTAAGGGATAACTATGATGAAATAGATGCGGACACTATAGATAAAATTTGTAAAATATTTGGACGTATCAACCACATAGACGAGAAAGAAGAGCAAGCAAGAAAAAACAGGGAAGCCCAGGCAGCGAAGCGTTAAACCTTGACGAAGCAGCAGCTGCTGTCGCCGCTCACCTGGGCGAAGTAGATGAAAATAAGATCAATAATATGGCATATGTTTGGTTCCAAGCTGTATTGGAAGCACTTGGTAAGAGAATTAATTATGAGTCTATTTCCAACCTATATGGAAACTCTTTCGCCAAAGACAGTGCAAAAATTGTTCAAGCTGCTAATCCATTACTTAAAAATGGTGGAAAACCAAATACTGGTGTTATGGGTCTTATGGGACAAATTAAAGTTGTTGAAGCAAAATCTAAAGAAGCTTCTCAGAAAGCTCTTAAAGATCAGCTTGGTGATATCAGCTGGGCTGATGGATTACCAATATAAGGAGATGTGCTATATGAGCGTAAATAATCAAATGTATGTCATGTTTGCCAATATGAAACAAGGTTATAAGGAAGGAAATATGGACGTTGTCGAACAGTGTGCAAGATGCTGGATGCAGCTTGCAACCGAGAATCCATTTCCTTATAACACACCCGAATATGAAGAGTTTTTCCAAATGCAGAAAGCCTATTCTATTTGGGCAAGAGGATATGTAGATCAAAAGATAAATCGTCGCAGGATGATTGAACACGCAAAAAGGTTATGCGAGTTAGATCCAAAGCAACCATATATCTATGACAAAAAAGCAGAACAGGAAGAAAAGAAAATCCAAGAAGCTGAACGCGCACAAGAAAAAATTAAATCTGAAAAAGCAGAAGACGTTCAATATGTAATTAAATTGGTTAACGAAGCATATTTGTCTAATAATGAAGCTTCGTTCGAACAGTTTGTCATTCATTTAATGGATATTGCTGATGAAAATCCTTTCACGTTTGGTTCTAATGAATACGAAATGTTTGCAACAATGAAAATATGCTACAACAATTCAAATATTAAACGTGTTATTAGTGTAGGAAAACAATTGTTTGCTCAGCTTAATAAGATCGAACCGGAAAAACAAGTTGTCTTAGGCGTTCTTCCAGATGAAAAGAAAAGCTGGTTAAAGTTCTTGTTCCCTTGGAAAAAAGAAGGTGGATCTGATGACAGTCAGAGATCTAATTAAAGAATTAGAGAACATGCCAATGGATTTACCTGTTGTAAACGATCTTAAAGAAATAGGCGAAGTAGAACTTTGCGACGGTTCATATTTTTTAGACAGCTCTGTTTCTCAGTATAATTATTCTTCTGTTGTTGTTTTGAGGTGATCATATGACCATTAAAGAGCTTATTACTGAATTAAAGAAATTGCCAAAAGATTCTGTTGTCATGTATCGACATAACAAGTACGGAAGAATAGATATTAATAAGATTGAATATTCTGAAGAACAGTTGTTATTTGGGAAAAAAATAAAAACCGTTACTCTTGAAGGTGAGGCGAAATGATATGTTATATATTGATTTTATAAATAAGGCAAATGATTTAACTATTAGTCAGGCTGATAATGGATTATTCTATCTTGAGCCGATGTGGTTCCAAATACTAAAAGAGAATGGACTAAATAAATCTGATATTTCAGATGAAACTGCAAGCTGGGAAAATATTTATGAAACATTAAAACTTGAAGTTGAAAAAAGAAACACCATTAACTCTAAAAAACCTGAAGTTTTAAACTGGCTATATGAAATTATAACAATGCAAGTAGAACCTGCAATGCTGCAAGAAGAAACGGCTTACATAAAGCAAGTAACTGAATTCATGAAAGCTAATCGTGAAAATGAAGATTGGGAGAATTTTAAAAATTCTTAACGTTAAGGGGAGTGCTTAGGCACTCCCCTAACTTATCCTGAACTTAGTTGCTATTTTTTCTCGGCATTTAAACCACCAGGGTTATAAGTCAGGATTTTACTTTGTTTTAAATATATTTTTTAAGTTTGTAATTATCAGCATTTTGCTGTTTGAAATATAAATAAACATTTAGGAGGCGTTAATTATGCCAGAAAAGAATCAAAGTGTAATTTCTTTTGAAATTGATTTTGGTAATTCGGTTGAGAATTTTAACTCTCTTGTTACAGCGGGTGAAAGACTTAATAAAACAATTAAAGAAACAAAAAAGAATGCGGAATCTATTTTGCCAGAAACTGGTGCTCAATTTGATGAAGCATCTCAAAACGTCACAAATACTCTTCACAATATGTCTTTGATAAATGATCAAATAAAAGCTGGAAAACTTGATTCATATCAAATGGATATTAAAACAACAGAGTTCAATAATTTGGCAAGAAGTTTGTCTGCCGTTATTTCTGATGTGCAAACCATCCAGAAATTGACATCGCAGATAGGCTCTCAAACAACAGCATATACTCAAAAGCAAATGAAGTCGTTAATGCCTCAGTTAATGGGAATGGCAAGAGATGCGACTAAAATTTATAGACAAACCGGTTCTTTGGCATCTGATGATCAAATCCTAGCTTCTATAAAAGCGACACAAAAATACAAAGCAATGCGTTCTGCATTACTAGGAAATGATACTTCTGGTAACGTTGATGATATTTTCCGACTGGCAATTCTTAAAGGTGTAGGTCAAACTCAACGTGCTTCGTTCATGAATAGAATAGCAACTGGCACAGGATCTGCAAAACATCTTTTTGACAGTTTTCAGGATATGCTTCCAACAGGTTTTAAAAGAATAAATACTGGTACAGCAAATGTCTCAAGTCCTGATTTTGCAAAAGCATTAAAAGCAAATTCGCAATCATTAACGGCTAAAGAAACTCAAGCATTATATTCTTTGTTGATGAATAACCAGTTTGCAGCTGACGCTGCTGAAGCAGCTAAAATCGTACAAAGAAAAAATGGTGAACTCTTTGTCAAGAAGAACGTGTCCAGAGGCATGGTCAAGTCAATGGGCGCTTATTTATATGATGATCTTGTGAATTCAGCAAAGGGTATGGGAATGTACGGCATCACAGACGTTAATGATCCTGCCGTCTGGGATAAAATAGCTCGCAAATCAAACAAAAGATTTATGGGTGGAATGTCTGCCGCAAGAAGGTTAAGTGATGAATATGGATGGTTTGAAGCAGAAAGATATTCCCAACAAGATTATAATAAGATAAATAGCGGAAGAAGAAACAAGCAAAACGTAATGTATTCAGCAGGAAAGATTAATTATTCTCCTGTTCCGAATAGTTATGAAGTTGCTTTTTATAACTTAGATGATATAAAAAACAATAGAAATTGGAACGATAGAAAAACATATGATAATTACAAAGACTATCATCACATTGCAGTTGACGAAAGTATGCATCTTAATACTATTATGCGTAATAGCAAAGGCGGTATCAAAAAGCATAATGCGTATTCAGACGATGTAATTTATCTTGAGGTTGATCCGCGTCTTGGTGATCCAAATTTACCAGCAGCGGAAAGAAAAGCTTTAATTAATCAATACGCTGATGTGTTTCAACATGGTATTTCCGGCAAAGGAAAGAACGATGCGAATGAAAGATATGTCTTATCCAGAATAAATCCTAAAATGGGAGCTGAATTTGTTAGGAAAAGCATCTTTGACAAAATAAACAAAGAAGATCCTACATATTTTTCAGCTGGATTAGGAATGACAGATTTTTCTGATTGGAAAACATATGCTGCTGCAATGGAATATAGAAATAAAAACGCAACGCCAGGCAAAAGCATTCAAAAATTATTTGGGTCTGAAATGCCTCAAAACATTGTTGTTGTTGATCTTGAAGACACTACAAAAGGAAATGGCGGCGCTGGACTAAACGGTGCTAGTATTATTTCTAACAGATTTGTACAGAAAGGTTTCCAAGGTCGTGCACATGGTATTAAGTCTGCACTTTCTGCTGTAGATATTGAGAAACTTATAGAAGCTTACGGTGGCGAACTTTATCTTTCGTCGTATACTGGATCTGACGCAGAAAAAGAAGCTTTATTAGATGAAAATGGAAATGTTCGTCTTGATGATAAAGGTAAGGAAATTAAGATTGGTAAACGCATCAAGATTGGCAAAGACGTTGATATGATTGTTAACGCTGCGGACTTGAAAAATGCAAACGCTCGTTTCGCAGGAATGACAAATGAAGAAATAACAAAAGAAGTTCAAAAAGATATTCAAAAAGGAATATATGCTAATAAACTTTACAGCGACGCAAACGGTAAAACAAGATGGATATCTGGACAGTTAGCGCAAACACTTTCAATGGATAAATCAGATAGCATGTTGTTTGCAAGATCTTTTATCGAACATTATAAAAATGTCGGTAACTACGATTATGCAATGAATCATTTATTTGCCGAAGGTGAAACACACGATTTGCTTGCTAAGCATCCAGAACTTTTTGGAAGCAAAGCTATTCAAAATAGAATTTCTGATTACCGCCAAGCAATTATGGCAAGAATGTTGCGTGGAGACATTATGCTTCCAGAAAACGCATCTGCATATAAAGGAATGGCTGCTCCATGGTTAATTGATGCGTTTAATGCTGATATGCAGACAAAGCGTAATGGCGAAACTATGTCGGCTTTTGAGCAACTTCCAAAGAAAGTGCAAAATAGACTCAATGAATTGACACTTGGGGACAATAGAGTCTTGTTCCAAAAAACACTTGCAAGCAAATTAGGTCTTGGCAGATACCCAGCAACTGGACAATCTGTTCAAGCTGTGATGAATGCGAAAGGCGATAATGCTATTTCAAAATTCGCAGAATCTATAGGATTAGATCCGTATGGTTTATATATCTCAACTACATCTCCATTGATGCAGCTTTTACAAGGCGCTGATTTCGACGGCGACGTAATGGAGATTATTGAACTTGCTACGAACGAAGAGAAAAAAGCATCAATTGCAAAAGTAATGGACAAAATAGTTACTGCTACTGTAAAGAATAATAAAAAATTATATGAAAGTGGAAATCTTTCCGAAGAACAACTTAAGCAAAGAGACAATGTTTTAAGGCGCTTCAGAGAACATGGAAACAGTTTTTCTACTGATTTTAGAACTAAAAAGGGTGCACAGAACGCGGCAGTATGGATGTCTGACTATGCTTTGCAATCGTCTTCGATGGGAACGCCTAACGCAACAGTTCGAAATGCGTTTCAAATGACACCAGATTCAGAGATAGCAATTGCATTGATCGATGCTGATAGACAATACAATGCAAACTCAACAGAAGGTAAAAAAGGCGAAGGTAGAAACACAAGTAGCCAACAACAATCTATTATTGGAAAATATAAACCATTCAGTGAATGGTATAGAATGGTAGATAAATCCAGAGACGAGTTTGGAAACATTGATCCTGAAGAACTCAGGAAAAAGAATTTCTTCGGTATAAATCTTCCTTCTGCAAGTATGAGTGGCAGTATGCGATCTCAAAATCTTGCTCGTTTTATTGCGAAGAATGTGTACGGGTACGACATAAACGAAGGATATAACTGGGATGAAATTCTTAAGACGGCTAATGGAGAAATAGATCCTAATAGTGCTGTTGGAAGAATGAAGCTTGGATTACGTGATACAATGCTAGGCATTGTTAACGCAGATTACTTGGCTCCGTCTGATGTAATGGTTGCACAGTTATTGCAATTAAAAGCAAGGGCAACCGAAGAAGAAGAAAAACGTGTAGCTCAAGAAAGACAAAATGGTCTTTTAAAAGGAACTGATTTACGTCGCTCAGACGCTGCAATTGCAAAATCAAGATTAGCTTCTCAAGGCGGATCTGTAATAGACAACCTTGTTTCTTATGCTTTAACTCAAAATTCTTCAATTCTTGGAGCTAATAGAGATTTATTTGGTCAGCTTAATCAAATTGGTTTAACAAATCTTATAGGTCATACAGATTTAAGCGGCTATGTGCAAGGAGAAGTTTTATCTAATAACGCATTAAAACAAGAAGCAGAGGCAAAGCGCTTATTAGAACGTAACGATACATTATCTCAAATTGCCACTTTTGATCAAGAAACACGCGCAAAAAAGCTTGATCAGCTTCAGTTCTCTCCTAGCTTATTTGCATCATTAATGAAAAATCCAACAGCATGGGCAGAACATTATCTTGGCGGAAAAGAGCAAGATGTTACTCCGTATACACATCTTGGTTGGGCAACTCATGAAGCCGTTGAAGGATTTATGAGAAAAAGAATGGCAAGAGCCTTAGAAGAAAACCCAACATTAATGACAGAAGACGAATTAGCAAAAGCCGCACAAGAAGCTGTTGGAGATTTTGAAAAATATTTCGACGATAATGTGGGTAAAAAAGGTTTATCAAAAGCAGAAGTAAAGAAACTTAAAAATACAGATTCTTATAAAAATATAAAAAATTATCTTGGTAATAGCTTAGTGAACTTATTTCCTGAAAGCGAATATGAGGTTGTTGCCGTAGAAGGCGCGACAAGTCCTGGTGAAAAGAATTCTCCTCTTACGTTTAATCTTGGTAAAAAAATAAACAAGAATGAAAAAGGCGAAGAAGAAGACGTAACAAGCAAAGGCTATTTCGACTTATTGGTACGCAACAGGAAAACTGGTCAGTATTCAATTGGCGACTTAAAGAACTATCCTCATGCAACAGCGCATGATAGAGCTATGTGGCAAATGCAACAGTTGTTGTATGCAAGCGCTATTCCAGGTTATTTAGAGTCGAAAGGCCTTGCCGCCGGAGGACTAGAAGGTATCCATATCGTTGAACCGATACAGAACAGACTAAGCCAGATTAATTCTTCTCCAGAAGCAATACAAAAGAATCTCGAGAAGGCCCAAGAAGGAACTCGTCTTATCCAAACCTTAGCGGAAAATGGATTCCAAATGGATCAAGTTTTAGCGGTTAGTAAAGCTTTAGACGATATGTTTGGGCATAGCGGATTTAGCGAAATTGCAAATACGTTACAGCAAGAACAAAATCGTGTTGAACATATGCAAGCTCAAGTTGGCAGCAATACTGGCGAAGGTGTCGGCGCGGCTCTTGTAATGCATGACGAATATAATAAAGCAATGCAAACCGTTTCCGGAATCAATAGTTTTATCTGGAAAAACGATGCAAGCAAGCAAGGACTTAGAGGAAACGCATGGCTTAGAAACTATGAACAGCTTGCTATGCAACAAGGCACTATTTATGATCTTGAAAATGCTGGAATGTTTATTCAAGCAGATATGCTGAGAGATCAAGTAGACAGAGCTCGTTCTGGATTAGACGCGATATTGCCTGATGCTTCTGTTAAAAATTTACAGGATGCGTATGATTTATTACATAATATCAATACAGAAGAAGTCGCATCGAAAAAGGCAAACAGCAAGGTCGAAGAATTTAAAAATCTTACAGCACAAATAGAAGCTGCTTCTGATGCATATGAAGTTCTTAAAAGCAAAATTGAATCAAATGAAACTAATGCAAAAAAGAAAAAAGCTGAACTAAAAGGTGCCGAAACAGAAGAAGAAAAAATAAGGCTTCAGAATGAGATCGCTGAAATAGAAGCGCAGAATGAAATATTCATTCCAAAACGAAAAGAAGCTGCGGCATTACAGAACAAATTAAATAAAGAAAAATCAAAGTATTTAAAAAAGAACGAAAAAGACGTATGGGACGAACTTAATCAGTCAAGAGATTATTTAGATGATCTTGCTTCTGGTGAAAAGACATCGAATGTTACTTCCATCTCTGACGAAATGACATCTTATATAAAATCAGTAAAACAGCTAAAAGCAAATGCTAAATTATACGCAAAAGAATTTGGCATAGATGAAGAATCTGATGAATATGCCAATTATATGAAAAGTCTTGATAAGATGATATCCATATCATCTATGAAAGCATATGGCGATAATATTATTGACAAATCATTCGCAGATTTTGAATCAAGAAAAGCTAGAATTGCTGGTAATGTAAGTAGCTTAAGATTGTCTACAGATGAACAAATTAATATTGCGGCTCATGAACAAACAGAAAAAATAAAGCAAGAAAAAGCAAGTATTCAAAAAAGATACGGTAAAACAAAACTGTCTGCTGCACAACAAGAAAGATTAGATTCTTTGCTTAGTTATTATGATCAATACAATGAAGACGATTATATTGAACAATTAAGAGCTGAAAACGATATCCGTGAACAACGAGACAGTTTACGCATAAAACAGTCTATTCGTCAAATGGATCAAATGAAAAGGCATGGTCTTGGTACTCGCAATGGGTTCTTGGTTCGTGCTTTAGACAGAAGAGATTCTGCGTTATCCCAATGGGAAAATAAACAGCAATCAATAAATGAAGATCTGACGAAAAAAAGAGAGCAGTTAAACAGCTATATAAAAAGCGGAGATACTTCAAGCGATAAGTATAAAAACACAAAAAAAGAAGTTGAAGAACTTGAAGCTGCTTCGCTTGAGGCCGGAAAAGCTATTGAACAATTATCTGATCCAATGGCTACAGCAATGGCTATTACTTCTCAATTCGGAGACGTTGTTGGCAGGTTAGCTACACGTCTTGGACGTCAGTTGTTCCAAAAAGCGCTTCAGGAAACAAAACGTTTCGTAAAAGAATTTGACGCTTCAATGAACGAAATTCAAGCCATAACTTTAAAGTCTGATGAGGATATGACTGGAATTCGTTCACAAACAATAAGTAAAGCATTGGGTCTTCGCACATCAGTATCTAATGTTGCAGGTGTTGAAGCGGCGCTTTATCGTCAAGGATTAAGTGATACTGAAGTTTCTTCTCGTACAGAGTCCATTATTAAGTTTGCAACAGTAACTAAATTAAACGTAACTGAAGCAACAAAAATAATTACAACAGCTTTACAAAATGATCTTGTTCCATCTGCAGAAGCAGCTATGGATGCTCTTGTTGCGCTTGGTGACTCTGCTGCTACAACTGCTGCCGAAATTGGCAAAGGTATGCAGAAAGCTGCGGCTGCGGCTAAAGTTGCAGGTGTTTCTTATTCTGAATTGACAGCTCTTTTAACTATTGGTACAAGTGATACGCAGTTAAGCGGAACACAAGTAGGCACAGCTCTTCAAACTGTATTTACTCGAATGAGGAGACTAAGTCTTAGTAAATGGACATCCGATCAGAACGGCGAAGCAACTACGGCGTCAGATGCTGAAGCTGCTTTACAATCTGTTGGAATTGATCTTTGGGACGATAAAACATTAGGTAAAATGCGTTCGTCTTATGAAGTTTTGTCTGACTTATCAAAAGTATGGCAAAATTTAAGCGACGCCCAAAAGAATATTGTTATGAACGCGATGGCTGGTACTCGCCAGACAAATGTGTTCGCAACATTAATGGAGGGCATGTCAGAAGATAATGGTGCAACGTTAGATAAATATCTTGGCTTAGCTGAAAACTCTAGTGGAATAACGCAAACAAAATATGAAGTCGCAATGCAGAGTCTTTCAGCGTCAATGAATGAATTAAAGAGTTCTTGGGACGCTGTTGTAGAAAGCTTTGTTAATGGCGGTGTTGTAACTGGTGTTCTTGATGGAATATCTGGATTCTTGCAAATGATATCTAATAATAATGGAATAGAGCATGGATTTTCTGTTATTGCTGGAGGTATCTCTGCGATTACAGCTGCTACTGCTGCATTGGCGCTTAGTGGAGGCAAGCTTGCTCCGATTACCACATTAATTATGTTGGTTGCTGGACTTGCCGGAGGTGCTCTGTCTGAAGGATTATTTGCAGGTTTAAATTTCCAAAGTGAAAAAGAAAAGTTTAATAAATATAAAGAAAGTTTATTAACAAGCAACGAAGAATCAAAAGCAATAAGAGATGAATCATATGACAGCAAACAAAATGTCATAGATGAAGTTACGAGATTAGGAAAAGCATATAATGATTTAAAAGATTCTCAAGACTCAGTAGCTAAGTCACAAGCGGAAAACAATCTTACAAAAGGGTTATACGATTTAAAGAATGCGTTTCCAGAAGTTTCTGCGTCAATTCTAAATGCAATTAAAGATCTTTCTAACTGGGAAAATGCTGTAAAAAGCGCTAGCGAAACAGGCAAAAAGTATCTTAAAGAAAACACTCGTCAAACAGTTCAGGAAGCAGTTGATTATGAGGCAAAAACATCTCAACAAACTTATGAAAATTTATTATATGAAGAATCTTTTACACCACAACGCATCTCAAATTTAAAAACAGGAATTTCTAGTTGGATTAAGTCAAAATATGTTCCAAATGAAAGTTCTCTTTATGCCATAATGTCTGGTATGGAATCTGGTTCATATACTTACTCTGATTACAAAGAAGCAAATGACAGATATAATATATATAAAGATAAAACACCAGAAGAAATTATTCGTAAGTTTAACACAGAAAGTGCTGCCAATAAAGATAATCAAAGCAGAGTAAATGCATTAGTTTCTTTATATTCTGAAAACAAAGATTTTAAAGATTATATTGATATAATGTATGGAACTGATCCTGTTGCAATTGCTTTAAAGAATAAAAAGGAAAATAAAATATCTAATGAAGATGCAACTTCTTTTTGGCAAAATGTAGTTACAGGTTTAATGAACCAGGAAATGCAAGAAAATTTAGACATTGCTAAAAGGCAAATTGATTTAAATTTTGCTCAAAATATGGTAAAAGACTTTCCTATCGAATCATTGGCAAATGCAAGTGATGTGTATGATTCTGAATTTTTAGAAAAAACACTTAAGAACTACATAGTTAAGAACGTTGTAGACCAAGAAACTAACGAAATATTGCCAGAATATCTGATTCAAGAAGGAGCAAAAAAAGGTCTTTTAAGTACAGAAGCAATAACTCCATTAATTTCTCGTGTGTTTACTGGCTTTTTAAATAGCAACAATCCAAGCGCTTATATAAATCGTTTTGTTGAAGAGAATGCCCCGGAAGATGCATGGTCGTATTTTGTTAACGGAAAAGGTTTTACTACTGAAGACGAAGCAAAAGCATTTGTCAGAACAAACGGTTTAGAATACACAAGCATAAAAAATGCAAACGGAAATGTTGCTTATCAAACTGCAGATAGACTTATATCAGCTAAAATACAACAAGCCAATGCAAACAATCTTCAAACAAGCATAGCAAGCATATTAAACGGACAACCAATAAGTACAGATGCTGCTATGTTGCTTGCTCAAGAAATTACTGGTTCTCAGTATCAAGGAGAATCTGATGAGGAATACGATAAAAGACTTCAAAAGGCATATTTAAGCTCGTTGTCGAGATATAGAATTAAAGGAATATCTGAATATGAATCAATTGACGAGCTAAAAAGTGCTTATGCTTCTGCTGGGCTGGATTCTGTATTGGCAAATGCTATATTTGATACTCCAGAAGCTTTATTGGGTTGGCTAGGTAACGATATTAATATTGTTAAATCCGGACTGGAAAATGCTGTTACAGGTAAAGCAACTAATGCTAGTATATCTTCATCTTGGGGAGAAATAATTAATCTTCTTTCATCGCAACCAAATCTTATAGAAGGATACAGAAATAGCGACGGATATAAATCATTCCAAACTTATTTTGGAGATAATGCAGATAATATTCTTAATGCTCTTGAAACAGGAACATATGTTGGTTCTGAATATGAAAACCTTGTAAGAAGAACGCTTGCTGAAAAGGGAATTGCATTTGGTACAGGAAAACAATACACCAATTCACAAGCAGCTTCATTAGCTAAAAAAGTATTAGGATATGATTCTCTTACAGAAGCTGAAACAGGATTAACTCAATGGACAGAAGACGAGTGGAGTGCTGCTAAAAGTATTTCTGGCCTTGAGAAATATATGCAAATGGATCTTTTCCAGCGCAGATCTCAAGAAGGGGTTAATCTTAAAAGAGAGATAGACGTACAAATAGCAGTTACAGGAGTATCTGAATTAGAATCCGCTAATAAAGTACTTGAAGGAACTGCGGCCTTAGTTGAAGGGCTTCAAAAAGGCGGAGAATTCGCCATTAAAGCGAAGCTTGAATTTGAAAACACTTTATACAACAATGCGCAACAAGCTGCTTTATTTAGAAATGGCACTGCTGAAGAACAGCTTAATGCGATGATGTCGTATACCGGATGGTCAAAAGAAAGAATACAGAACAACAGAGAAGAAGCCATAAAGTTAACAGAGCAAAGAATAGCAGAAGAAGATCAAAAAACAGATGAATCTATTCGCCAAGCTGCTTTAGCAGAGTTAAATGATTTTTATGGCACAACAGGAAATGAATATAGATATCAATATGATGAGAGTACTGGAACTATTGGTTTTGCATCAGATAATATGGCACAATATGGCACGTTCTTTTCTGTGCCTTCGTATATACAAGAAAGATACGAAAAAATATTAGCTGACTATAATAAGCCAAGTAGCAGTACTGTTGATAGATCTGCCTTGCTTGCTGATACAACGCGTAAATACTCAGATTCTGAATTAGCAAATGCAAGGATGCAATTGTTAAATGGAGTATTAACAAAAGATACCGACTATGATCTTTATTCTGCCGCTGTTTCAAGTCTTGGAACTTATGGTCAACAATATCAATGGGCAATAGAAAACGGGCAAACTCCATCAGAAGAATTAAGGCAATTAGCGTTTAACGAAAACAATGAAGCACTTCGAGTTGCACAAGAACAAGAGAGTTTAGAAAAAGCTAAGCTGTCTTCGACGTCTGCTGGTGGAGCTTTTAATTATCAGCAATTACAGTATCAACAACAAAACAAAGGCGCAATTGCTGCTAATGAGATTTATAATTCGCTTTCTAATGGTAGCATTAAATCGTTTGTAGATCTTGCAAACGCAATTAATGATACTGATGTTCAAAACTGGACAGATCTCTTAAATTCTTCAGAAGAACTTCGTAAAAAATTCAACGATATTGGCGTTAAAGCAGATGAAAATGGAAACATAGACTTTTCCGATGTTGAAGCTTCTGGGCATGAAGCTTCTGAAGTTTTATTGATGCTTGCTCAAGCAGCTGCTTCAGCTTCTGAATCTTTTAACAATATAACAGAAGTGCTTACATCTGGAGAAACTTACGATAGAGCGCTCTCGTTTTTACAAGGAGACATTGCAGATCAAGAAGCCGGATATGAGGCTTTAAGTCAAATTACAGGAAACACGCGATATTCTAATTACGTTAGAAATAGTCTTATTGATTTCCAAAATGGAGTGGGGTTAAATCTTCCGGAGGGTGCTTATTTCGAAAACGGATCATGGTTTTTAGATGATGGCAACATGACAGAACGTTTAGCGACGTTCAATCCAAACGAGAATCTTTCTGATTTAGACCAGCTATATGCAAATACTATTGTCAACAATGCTGCAAACGGCGTGTCTGGATTAACAAATTCCCAGAGGTATCAAGGTTTACAACAAATTATAAATTCTAACGACATAAGCGCAATACGCAATAACGATAGAATTGGTTCTTTTGAGGCTTATACGTCTGGAATAGAAGGATTTGATACATGGGCTGCTGTTGCTGAAGCAGTACAAGAGGCTGGAATTGAGCTAGATGATTTCAACGAGACAAATGAGCGTTATGATGAAATTCTAAAAAAGTCTGGAAAGACGTCAGATGAATGGAACAAAGCTCAAAAGAATATTACAAAGTCTTTGCGTGATGCCAGAAAAGCGATGCACGATGATAGTAGCTCAATACAAGAACAAACATCTGCTTTTAAGAATTTACGTTCAGAATTGTCAAAAGTTGCTAAAAATCAATATTATACTGATCAGTTTAAAAAAGGAAAACGTGATAAGGATACATTATCTGCTGTAAAAGAAATGACAGGGTTTAACCTTAGCGATAAAGAATTAAAATCAGGAAAATTTAATGACGCGATATTAAAAGCGCTAGAGGAAAACGAAGCAAGTGACATTGCTGGGCTACAGGATTTTGCAAACAATTATATAGATGATCTTTCTGATGTTTTAGGCGAATATATTAACGGAGAAACGTTAACAATTCCTGGAGGACCAACTGTTAATCTTGAAGGCGGATCATGGAATGTTTCAATGGAAGACATCGTTGAAGGCGTTGGCAGCGCGATGTCTGAAGAGCAAGCAAAGCTAATTGCGTTGCTCCAATCCATGGGTGTTGACGCTCATTATGAAGTCACCGACGATGGGACACATGTATCTGGTAAAGTTGTTATTGATAGTGTAAAAGGAACTGGATCTCATGGTGGCGGCGGAGGCGGAGGAGGCGGTGGAGGTAAATCTGGCCTCGATAAGCTTCTTGAAAAACAAAAGCATGATCTTGCCGCTTTGCAGCACGAGCAAAAGATGCTCGAGATTGATGAAATACACTACGAAAAGATGAATGATTATGACAATTATTTATCTACAGTAGACAAGGAAATAAACCTTCAATCTCGTCTTGAAGCCCAGTATCAAAAGAGTATAGAAGAATTAAAGAATTATCGAAGTGGATTATCTAAATATTCTGATGACTGGTGGAAAGCAACAGAGCAGTTATATTCTTACGAAGAAGAACTCAACAATATTAAGAATGTTCTTGATGATTTAGAAGGTAAGAAAATAACAATAGTAGAAATAAGGCAAGAAAACGAAGAAAAACCAGCTACTCAACGTGCTACGATACTCCAGAAACAAGCTCAGAACTATCAGCTTGCTGAAGAATTTGGAAAGTATGAATCTACCCAAAACGACATTCTTAGTCAATACAAAGAAGATATTAAAAAGAATAATGACGACATAAAAGAATATGAAGATCTTCTTACAAAGTATAAGGAAAACTCAAAGAATTGGCTGAACGTAAGAGATCATATCTGGCAGTTGCAAGCTGAAAATGCTGATCTTGAGAATCAATTCTTGCAAGATACTATTGCGCTTAATGAAGCACGTCTTGGAAATATTGCTACTCAGCTTGAACGCAATTCTATGGATGCGCAACATAACATTAATAACTTTGAAAGTTATGGTAATGCGTATCAAATGCTTCATATGTATGATGAATATCGCGATACTGTTCGCGGGATTAAAGCAGAAAATGAAGAGTTGTACAAGTATTATCAAGAAGCAGCAAACAGTGCTCGTGCACAAATGGCTCAACTTGAAGAAGATGGATGGTCTGAAACTGAATCTTGGTACAATGCTAAAGAAGCATTGTATAGCTACGATGAAATGCTACATCAGCTTGACGTCGACAAGATCGAAAGAGATCAAGCAATTGCGCAGTCTTATGTTGATCAAGCAAGATATCAAGTTGAAGATGCTGTTAAACCTCTTCAGGCACAGCTTCAAATGGCTCAATTGCAAGGCGAAGCATATAAAAAAGAAAGCAATAATGAGGGATATCTCCAGATGCTTCGTGAGCAAGCTGAACTTCAAGAGCAAATTGCTATTGAACAGGAAGCCCAACGAGATAGTCTCCAAGAGATGCTTGATACTGCTATTGGAAATGGTGAAATAGAAGAATATTCTGACGCGTGGAAAATAGTAACAGAAGGCATCTGGGAACTTGAGCAAGGTTCTAAATCCGCTTCAAATGCGATAATTGATCTCAAGAATGAGATAGAACAAGTTAGTTTCCAAAATATTGTTGATGCGTTCTCTGTAATCGACGATCTTAATCAACACCAAATTAAGCTTGTTCAATACGATGAAACCAAATTCCAGAACCTTGGAGAGCTTACTAACTACGGTAGAGCTCTTGAGGTTGAACAAGGGCTTCATAATGAACGTACATCGAATATAGAAAATCAACTTGAAATATTAAGAGCTTTCTATGATACATTAGATAGCAGTTCTCCGATATACAAACAAGTAAGAGCTGAAATTTATAAACTGGAAGAAGCTCGTAAATCTGAAATAAATACTGTAGAACAATTAACGGAAAAAATCAGAAAGAATCAGGAAGCTATTATAAAAGCTCATACTGATGTTGAAAATGCAATAGATAAAGAAATTAGAAATAGAATACAAACAGAAAAGAATATGTTAAATGCTACAGTTACTATGGAAAATACTATAATAAACGTAATTAAAAAGAATTACCAAGATGAATGGGCCTTGATTAAGAAAACAATTCAAAAACAGAAAGAAGCTTTGAACGAACAGAAGGCTTTGTTAAACGAAAGAATAAAAGCAAAGAAAGATGCTATGAACCAAGAAGATAAAATGGAAGAACTTTCTCGGCTCAAACAACAGTTAGCATTAATTCAGGCAGATCAATCTCGTACAAAAGACGCTAAAGAACTTTCTAAGAAGATCGAAGAAATTGAACGAGATCTTGCTTGGAACATTGCTGATGAACAAGCTGCTGCTCAAAATAAGCTTTATGAAGATCAGATAAAAGCGCTGGATGAATTCGTATCCACAGAAGAAGAAAATTTAAATGAAAGACTAAGTCACTATGATACATTTAGAGATAAAGTAACTGAACTTTTATCCGGTACTTTTGATGACTTTGTTAATTTCATGGCTCAAGACGATGAAGAATATAAAAATGCTTCTGAAGAACGTCGCAAACAGCTTGAACAAGGTTGGGAAGATACTTGGCATGTAATGAAACATGAGCTTCAAACCTATTGGGATGAAGTAGAAGGATATGGTTCTTCTAAAGAAAGCTTTATGGATTATATGCTTGGCAGCGATTCTTATGCAATGGCTTCTGAAGCTGGTAAAAAAGCAATTGAAATGAATCTTGACTATATGTATGATCGTATGATTGCTGCAGATAAAGACGATAAATATGAACTATACGATACTCATGAAATATTAGACAAGATTGACGATATGCAAGATTGGACCTACAAAGTTGAATGGGACAGTGCTGATTCTGATTTTGGCAATCTTAAAGATTATTTTGACGCTATTATCGGCGGACCCCATAAAGACTTGTATACTGACTTCATGAGCCAATTTAGTGAATATGAAGGTATTGGGAAAAAAGATGAACCAAAGAAAAAGAAAAGTTCAAGTAGCAGCAGTAGCAGCAGTTCTAGTAGTAGTCCTAGTGGATATGCAAATTACTATGCAACAGCATTTGGTTTAAAATCTGATAATACAACGTTGTTGGCTGGTGGAGGATGGAAATCATCTAAAAATGCTGCTAAAGACGCAGCCATATCTGAATTTGCAAAAAAAGGTGGCGTTCAACGTCAAACAGGTAATATATATCAAGAAGACAAAAACGGAACTGTGAATGCGGGTGGCAGAAAAGCGAAAAACGTAGGAACGTTCTTAAACGGCGGTCTTGTAGACTATACTGGACCAGCTTGGGTTGACGGAACTAAAACTAAACCAGAAGCTTTCCTTGATTCTACTGACACTGCTTTACTACGTGCAATGCTTGATGAATTTACGTATATTAAAACTTCACCTTACATGACACATCTTGATGAAAGCGCATTTGGAAAAGGCGGTATTAATGTTGGAGATGTTAACGTCAATCTTTATGAAGCTCGTCTTGAGAGCGATGCTGATTACGATGAGGTCGCTCGTAGAGTTGGTAAAGCATTCACTAAAGAATTGCAAAAAGACGGGTTCAATTTAGCTGCATATGCTTGGTAATTTACGTATTGTTATAATTTCTTTTCGTATTGTTTAAAATGTGACCATTCGAAAAAAGACATAAAGGAGAGAGAAGGGCTTGACGCTCTTCTCTCTCCACATTCATAGGAAGGAGGGCAAACTTGTGCAGTGCGACAAGTTAATTGAAGGCGGCTTTTCTTTTTGCGGTATAGATATTGCTGATCTCGGCTTAACCTATGTGCCGGAAAAAGAAGATACATATGTATATGCTCCCGCCGAAACAAACATCTACGAAGAAACCTTCGAAGGACATAATGGCGGATACTATTATGGATCTTCAAAACAACCAAAGGAGTTTAGACTTCGTTGTTTGTTTGAAGAATCTTCGTTGGATGAAGGTGTTATGGCTAAAATACATAATCTATTCAGAATTGGTAAGGCGGGTAAACTTATATTTGCACGTAGACCTTGGTGTTATTACTATGCAACTGTAACAAGCGTGCCTCATCCTGAACTGAATAACTATATGAACGGATTAGTTACTATCAACATGAAAGCATACTATCCATATGCAAGAAGCGATAAAATGTACAACGAACTAACGGATGTTGATCATTTTAGAGTTATGCGCAATACAGCTATGCCAGAAAACGAAGACATGGTTCCGCAAACTTCTTTTACTAACTTAACAGAACAAACAGAAATTCTGTTGTTAAACCCCGGAACTGAACGTGCTCATGTCAGCATTATCGTAGCTGGTGATGTTGGTGACGGAGTTACTATCTATAACAAAACAACGAACCAAACTTGTGGCTTAGTAGCTATTTCCAGAGCTGATACAACTGACTCTGATAAAGAAGTTTACATAGACGGTGTCAGCGGCAAAACGCTCCTCAGAGGATCTTCCGAAAGCGAATTAGCTTTTATGTACCATGACGAAGGGTTTATCGAACTGGAGCCAGCTGGAGAACCAATGAGACAGTTGTTTGCTTGTTATGAACCGGGAAATACTGTTATGCTAACTAATCAGGTTCATATTAATTTGATTGGTAAATATATTTATATTGATAACAGGTGGAGAAAGATCGTCGAACAAATTAACAGCGATGTTGATAGGTTTACTGTTACTCCTGAAATTGAACATTCTGGAAATGAAAAAACAATGGTCGTGTCTATGAACGAACTTATTATTACTCCAAAGACAACAATGAATTTAGACAAACTGAATTTTTCGTATAAACCAACGTTCGCATAAAGGAGGCGATAAGATTGAAGGGGCGAACAAGGAAATTAACACTTGATATATGCGATTATACTAATAAAGTGTTATGCAATCTTTATGACAATAATTCTGATATCTCAGGACAAGCTACAAATGTAGTTGTTACGCATGAACGTAACGGATGGAAAACTATAAACTTTTCTATCCCATCAGTATGTTATGGAGAAAATGATGAAGAACCTAATTATCGTCTTAATTATCTGATCGCTGATTATCGAATTCGTTTGGTTGACGATTATGAAACTGACTGGTTTTTAATTTCAGAAAACAAGATAAACCATAATAACTTCTCTAAGACTGTTGAAGTTACGGCTGGTCATATCAGCCAACTGTTAAAGACGAAAAATCTTAACCTTGAGTTTTCAGATGACGAAGGAAATAATGTCGGTACTGCATATCAATTACTTGACGCAATTCTGAAAGGCAGTGGCTGGGAACCAGGTGAGGTTGCAGACTTTAAAGAGGAAGATGGGTCAACCAAAGTACGGAGCCTGACTGCACCATTGAAAACTGGGGCTTTCAAGATGGTATCTGACATGTGTGATCTATTCGAAGCAAAAGCTATTTATCACGGAGATACACATAAAGTAGACATTCTTCCGATGAACCCATTTTCAAAAACTCCGGCAGGACAAATTCCAGATCAAGTAAAAGAAGGCTTATCTGATATAATTGAGCTTCATTACGATAGGAATATTCATAGTTTAACAAGAACGACAAACACCGAGAATATGGCAACCAAGTTTTATGCTTACGGAGCTTATGGTGATGCCAATCTAGGTATGTGCAGTATTCAAACGTGCCAACATAAAGAATATGAATTTATATCTGAAGGATATAATAATGGTGATGTTGTTTGGTTTGAAGATGACGACGGCATTAATCAGTATTTCAAACTTACACAAGATGTGCCAGAAGGTAATAAATTAATTTGGTCCAGAAAAGACTTTACGTCCAGATCTTATTTGTGGGATGATACATCTGGTCATGCGTATCACAAATGCGATGCACAGCTTGGAACAGAACTTCCCTCCCCTACCGTTAAGCTTGTAGACAATTTAACTCCAGAGCTTTTCAACTTTGATTATTATGACGATGTTGGTTTATTTACTGATGAACATCTTCAGGAAGTTGCTAAGTATCAAAGGGAAATGCCTAAGTATTATAAAACAAGCATTGAAAACTCTACTGCTTTCGTAAACAGTCTTACGGAGTTAAGTGACTTAGCTCAATCAAATACTGGTTTCTTAAAGCTTTCAGTTTCTAAAGCTTCGACTACAAGCGGCTATGAATCTGACGATGGACATCTGCGGCTTGTTATAAACAATAGTGTCGGAGATAATGGAGTTGTTTATCGCTCAGATTATCGTGAAGCTAAAAAGAATTATTTCAGATGGCACGTTGCAAAACAAATTAAAGACAATGGTTTGCCAATTCCTTCAAGCGCCAGTATTTTATATATTTTACACAACACAGAACCTGTTACTTTTGAAAAGTTCTATGTAAAAGCTATTATGGACTCCGAAGGAAACTATTATTTAAATTCAGAAGGCGAACCCGGAGATTTTGACTATAGTTTGCAAGATGATGAGCCAACGAAGATAACTCTTTGGTGTAGTGTAGACGAAGTGCCTACCTGGTCGGAAGATGATAAGTTTTATCTGTTCTGTACCGATAGTATGTCTGGAAGATTAGGCACAGCTATTTCTACAGATGATGCTTTGCCTGATAAGCTTTCAGAAGCTGTTAAGGATGATACGATATACCATCCTATTTTATTTGGAGAAGAATTCCCTGAAGTCGAACTGGCTAATTACGGTTGGTTTTATAAGTATTATAAACACACTATTCAAGATGGTGAACTTTATTTCTGCTGGGCAGAACGCGGAGACACAGAATGGCATAGGTTATATGTTCAAGAAGAAACTCCTGATGAAGTAGACAATGAATATTTCTACGACCGCAAGATGAAAAAGTTCTATCATGGAGAAGGCGGGGAATGGAAGCTTCTTGAATCGTTAGAAGAGCAGCGTGTTGGTGCAAGAACCAATATCGTATTCCATTCATGTCGCTCTAGAGATATGGCATACCATGGGTATTACGAAAAATATCTTTATGAAATAGTCAATCCTTTAGATCAAGGGAATTATGCTATTAATTCTGATTATGACTTTTATTGGGTATTTTCAACTCATGCAGATTTGCCGGCTGGAACTACATTAACATTAGATACAATAAAAGGATATGTATATGTTGATTCTCCTTCTTCTAACATTGTTTCAACAGCAACAACAAGGACATATGATACAATAACCTTCCCTACTGAAAACATTATTGATTTTTCCAAAGTAAACCGTGGAGAAATTGACGACAGTGGCGTTGCTACAGGTGGAGAAGCTTATATTACTGGTCATTCTATTGTATACGAAAATACGTTATATAAATATAGTTTTTCTTCTAGTACGAAACTATTTTTCTATACAAACACAAAAACATTTATTAATTCTGAACCTGTTAATGGTATTGGAACTATTACAACACCAGCAAATGCAAGATATGTTCGTGCAATGAGTACTGAACAGTTTTATGATACAGATTATATCCAAGTTAAAGACTATCAGGATAAAATGTTCTTATCTGATAAGCAATACACTAAATTATATCCTATCACTAATGATGGAGAACTTATCGGAATAAATAATCTGGTAAAGAAATTCGGAGAAATTTCGGACAGAGCATATGAGCAAGAATACCAAGCAATGGTAGATGCTCAACAAGCTATAGAAGAAAAGACAAATAACTTAAATATTTTCCTTGGCGATATGCTTCGAGAAGGTTTCTGGTCTGATGACTCGTATATCGAAGGAGACGAAGATAAGCTTTACGCTGATGCTTTAGATAACTTTGAGAAGGTTGCTAAACCCGAAGTAAGTTATTCGTTTACTTTTGTTGATCAATATGGAAGTTCGTTTGGCTTTAAAAAAGGTCATGAATTAGACGAAGAACCGGATGATGATACTAAAATAGAAGAGATTGAATATCCGGATATAGAGGTTACTGATGCTGTTCATTTAATAGATCCAGAAATCAAAATAAACTGCTGGGCTTATATAGACAAACTTGAGAAATGTTATGACAAACCATGGCAGACTAAAATAGAAGTAAACACTAATTTAAGTCTCATTGGTCAACATGACTTTTCTGACGTTATGGCTCGTATTGCTGAAGTTTCTAATGAAACAAAGAACAAGCAGACTCTTTATGAAAGAGCTGCAGCTTTAAGCGGATCTGGTAAATTATCAGCAGATAAACTTGAAGGTTCATTGGAAACTGGTAAAAACAAACTGGTAGGTGGAGCAGCCAACTGGTACACAGATGACAAAGGAAGAATGGTGTTCGAGTCTTCTGACGGTAAATCTTCTATGATGTTATCTGGTGACGGCTGGATGTTAAGTGACACAAAGGACGCCCAAGGTGAACCAGTGTTTAGGACTATTGCTACTGGACAAGGTATCTCTGCCGATGCTATAACGGCAGGAACATTATCAGCTAAATTAATCGAGACTGGAAGTATTACTGCTGATAAAATTGACGCTACTGTTGGTGAAGAACTTGAAATTAGCAGTAATAAAGCTTTGGTTTTATTTGCAACTACAGACGGTACCAGACCAGCTGGGGCTTTAGGAGACGGCGACTCCATGATTGAGATTCGCGCAGGAGACGCTGAAAACCCAGGAAAGATTGATGTAAAATCTGGCGGAGAAGTTAATGTTCAGTCTGGCGGCAATTTAAATATCGAATCCGGCGGTAGCATGGCTATTAAAGCCGGAGGTAGCTTATCAATTAGCACAGAAGGCATATTGGATGTTACAGCAGAAGCAACGTTTAAGCTCGACTCTCCTAATTTAAAAGTTAATTTAGACGGTCAAGGCGAAGTTATTATTTCTGGCAACATTAACACTTCCGGTGCTATGATCGCTGGGTTTACTTTGGGTCAAGAAGTTGACGAAGAAAACCCTGAAATTGTTAAGAGAGACTATATGTATGCTGGCACAGACAGTTTATCAAGCACAGAACCTGGTGTGTATTTAGGCACAGATGGTGTTAACTTTGGTGGAGACTTTATTTATCGCGACGACGATGAAAGTGTCCATATGGATGACGGAAAAACATTTTTAAGCGATGGTGCGATATTAAAAACCAAGCTTGAAAATGCACAAAAAAGCATAACTGGTCAAAAATTTACTTTAGATGCTGACACTGGTAACGCAAGAGTGTTAGGAAATGAAACATTAAATATTGATCTCCCTGGTGAAATATCAGTTGGAAGTGGAAATAACTTAGATATTGGGTCTGATGCTTCAAACACTTATATCCGAAATGGCGTTATGAGCATTGATGATACCACGCATAATGGTATTTATGTTGGTACAAATGGAATTAATCTTGGTGCTGGAAAATTTATTATCAACAAAGATGGTACAGCTAAGACAGACAGTATATTAATTAATGGTGGAATAATTGATATAAAGGATGATAATAACGTTACTAATTTTAATGTAACAAGCGATGGAATATTAACAGCACATAACGTCTCTGTAGATGGCGTATTATCTTCTACAGAAGGATCTTCTATTGCAAACATGCAAATCGGAGAGACTCATATCGGAAACAATACTGAAATTACAAACAGTACTTTTGGGTTTGCAAACAGAGAAGGTATCGTGTTTTGGGCAGGAGGAGAATATACAGATGATTTATCCACTAGCGCAAAACCAGATTTTTATGTAACAAGAGACGGAAAACTTAGTGCTTTAGAAATTAATGGTAAAGATTATCAAGTGTCTATTCGCCCAGATAATACAAATCAAAATTATTCTTGTGATTTTATAGCTGATATTTCTAATCAAGTTATCAATATAATAGGAAGCGGACAACCCTTACATTTCTATGGTACTGTTCACAGCGCATCATCAAAAGATGTAAAACATAACATCAAGCCATTAAATGATGTAGGGAAAACTATTGATAATCTTAACCCTGTATCTTTCGTGTATAATAACGACCCAAATGAAGAAACTAAGTTTGGTTTAATATACGAAGAAGCAATAAAAGTGTTGCCTGAAATATGCACAAAAAACGATAATAATAAGGCAATTGACTATACTCAATTAATTCCTGTTTTACTTAAAGAAATTCAATCATTGCGTAGAAGAATAGAATATCTGGAAAACAAGAAAGGAGTGATTTAAGTGTTTAATCCAGGAGAAACTATTGCGCAACAATTTACTGTTCCATTTGTAGCAGATCAAATTGATAGTGTTATTGTTACTTATAAGCAAAACAATGATGTAATTCTTATTAAAAAAATCACTTCTAATTTCGAAGAATATATTCCAGATTATGTTTTAAACTATTCTGCTCTAGAGGTGCCTATTACAGAAGGTACATTATGTGAGCACGAAAATAAATTATACAAATCAAATCAGAAAATTGAAATAGCAGAACAATGGAATAATGAGCATTGGGATGAAATACATAAAACTAGAGTATTGCTTACTTTATCGCAAGGCGAGTCGTTACTCTTTAAAGAAAAGTCTAAATATCGCATACAGTTGAACGTATATATGAAAGACGAGTCAAGAATGGCAAGCAAAGAAATAATAGATTCTACAGGTGTACAACATTATGACACAAATATCGGAGATCATATTGTTGACGGTACAATGCCTGATGTAGCAGAAGATCATGAAGTTGCCACAGAGGAAGAAACACAAACAATTATTGACGGATATATCGATCAAGAAGGGGGTGAAACATAATGAGTTTTGATGCTACTCCTTTTGATTTTACAGCTGAGTTCAACGAAGATGTAGCCTTATATCGCGGAGTAATAAGAGTGTGGCTTGAAGAAGAAGGCGAAGACGCAGGAAAACTAAAAGCCGAATATAGAACTGGAGAAATACAGGAACTTGGACATGCATCTGACTATATTTATGCAGTTGCACATGGATATACAGGAACAGTAGAAGAATGGGTAGACACATTAGTCGATTCAACTATAAATGCTCAAGCTGCATACAATTATAAAAATGAATCTGCGCAATATGCTCAAAACTCTTTAAACAGCTCCAAAGACTCAGAGTCTTGGGCTAATGGTAAGCGTTCTGGGATTGATGTCGAATCAACTGATCCTGCGTATCATAATAATTCCAAATATTATTTAGAGTTAACAGCAGAAGAAATTGCGTCTTTTAATCAAGCATTGACCGGAGCTGTCACAACTTATCAAACAAGTACTGATGGAAGTAATCACCCTATAGGAGGAACATGGACTTCTACTCCGACTCCAGAAAAAGGTAAATATGTTTGGGCTAAGACAACCTATACTTGGAATGAGAATACTGTTGAAACATATGCTGTAACATATCAAGGTCAAGATGGTGAAGGTAGAGTGTCTTCTGTTAACACACAAACAGGAGATGTAGTACTTTATGCAGACAATATCAAAGTAAGTGCTGATGATAATAGAGGTATGATGGAGGCAATTTCTGATGTTATTAATGATAATTCTGGCGCTGGAGACACTGATAAAACTTGGTCAGCTGATAAAATATCATCCTCTTTTGGAAGTATTGGTACTGATGTTGGAACTGCTATAGATGCTTTACAAGAAGAGCTAGACGATGCTGTGTCTGCTTTACAAGCCGAAATAGAATCTAATAAAACATTTTCTGTTACATTAGATACGGTTACAAATGAAAGCGGATCATATTCTCATAGCACTACAATTCAAGGCGTAACAGACGACATGAAACCAATCGGAATTGAATATAGCGCTCCTCAAATTTTTAGAGATTCTGTTACTATTACTACTGGTTTAAATTCAGTAACGTTAACATGTTCTGATGTTATTGGAACTTCTACAGTATCTGTTTTGCTGATGAACCAGCAAATTGAAGAATCTCAAGAAGAATCTCAAGAGGAATCTCAAGAAGAGCCTCAGGAAGAGCCTTGAGGTGATATATAATGGGAGTACGTATATTTGAGCGCCCAATAAACAGATCTATAATTACTAACATTGCTTATCCTGTTGGTTCTATATATATGAGCGTAAGCAACGTTAATCCGGAAACAATATTCATTAATACAGAGTGGGTTCAATTACAAGATAGGTTTTTGATTGCAGCTGGTCAAACATATGAAGGTGGAACTACGGGTGGTAGCGCAACAGTAGATATAACTCCTTCTGGTACAGTTGAAGGAACTTATTTGTCAACAGAACAAATTCCAAGCCATTCACATCTTTTAAATGAACACTCGCATGGTGCAGGAACCTTAAAGACAAATGCAACTGGTAGCCATACGCACGATACAAAAGGTAATGCAACTGCAAGTTTAAACGGATCTGGTAACGAAGCAAGAACGCAAAAAAGAGCAAGTGGTGGTGGCGGCTGGAAAGTACCAAATGATGATGGTATGGCTGCTTCTGGTTTACATAGTCATACATTAAATGATAATTATACGGTGAAACAAGCAGATGGAAATACAGGTTCATATGGGCAAGGAAATTCTCATGCACATCCTTTTACAGGCATAACTGAAACAGTAAATGTTTTGCCACCATACTTACCTGTTTATATGTGGAGACGTACAAGATAAGAAAGGAGCAGATATATGTCAAGTACTGTATTTGAAGATAAATTAACAAAGCAGAACTTAATTGATCTGCTTCATCCTATTGGTTCTATTTATATGAATGTCGGAAACGTAAACCCTTCAAATCTTTTTGAGGGAACAAGGTGGCAACAGATAACAGATACGTTTTTAGTTGGTGCTGGCAATACATATATAAATAGCGGAGGTGTTTTTTCTAAAGAATATACACCTGCTGGAACAGTTGGAAATTATACTCTTAGAGAAGAAGAAATGCCGAGTCATGAACACGATCTTGGACAGCATCTTCACGATAAAGGATCATATACTATTGATCAAAATACATCTACTCATATTCACACATGGTATGGATATTATTCGTCAGGGTCTGGCGTTACATTTTGGGCGGCAAGACACGCAAGTTCTGGTTCGCACGAAGGAACATCTATTCTTTCAAGCGGCAGCCATTCTCATACAGTTACAGGGACAACAGGTTATGCTAAAATTTCTGGTCTTGTAAATGAACAAATTTCTGATGTAAACACAGACAGTACAGGCGAGGGTCAATCGCATAATCATGATTTTATTGGCTCTACTATTTCTATAGATACACTTCCACCTTATTTAGCTGTGAATGTGTGGAAACGCATAGAGTAATCTGGAGGTGAATAATGTGGCTACAAACACTTTTTATAGAGATTTTCCAGAAGAATATATAGTAAACTTAATCTATCCAATTGGATCGATTTACATGAGTGTGGAAAATATAAATCCAAGTACTTTGTTTAAAAACACACAATGGAGTCAAATACAAGATAAATTCATTGCTGCTGCTGGAAGCACTTTAACAATCAATGAGTCAACCGGATCTGCAAGCAAAAATTATTCCATTACAGGTGTTGTTGACGGGCATAGATTAAAAATAGAAGAAATACCAAGTCATGCGCATAATATATATTATCATACTCATGAAAGTAATGAGGCACTTAGTACATCTACCAACGGTAGTCATCAACATGAAATTAAGGCAGAAGTTGGTCTTAATAGCGCTTCTACAAATTGTATAAATTTACGCAAGGCATACATTAAATCTGATTCTGGGGTAAATACTGGTGGTCCAGACGACGATCTCAACGGCATTGGCTATAAAGGTGAACATACACATACTTTATCCGGAAGTTCTGGCAAGAGTAACGACACTACTGGTGTAAGTGGTGACGGACTTGCACACGATCATCCTTTTACAATAAGTGGTCAGACAACTATTGATACGCTTCCGCCTTATCTTGCTGTATATACATGGCAAAGAACCGCATGATGAAATGGAGGGAAATATATGAAAATAAAAATCAATGATACTATATTTAACAATGTTGATTGGAGATTTGATCCAATTAATGGAACTGGAACTCTTGATATAATGACTAATGCATCTCTTGCAGAGCTTCTTGATGAGTTTGGAGAAGGCAATGAAATTATTGAATATGACGATAACGATGTTGAAAAAATGAAATGGTATAATGCATGCGTTGTTTCTATCGCAGAAACAAATATTGAGAATCGTACCGTTACTACTGTGTTTCGTATGAGTGTTATTAATGATGGGACAGAACAAGTCCTTCAAGGAAACATTGATGAATGTATAGACGGTATTATTGAGATAGCTGATCTTGTTGCAGACGCTCTTGATTCCGTAAATAGTATGCAAACAACTGTTGATAGTACATCTGCTCTTGCAACTAATATGCATGATAGTCTTAATCGTCTTTGGAGTTTTTATAATCGTCTTGCAGATCGTGTAGCTGCACTTGAGAACAAGGGGGCTTAATTATGGTTAAGATATATGTTAAAAGAATTAGAGAAGGCAAAATGAGCCTCAATGATGTTCCTGAAAAATGGCGTGAACAAGTAAGGAAGGCGTTGGAAGAATAATCTGAAAGGAGACTTTCCCATGCAAATTATTGAGAAATTATCCTCTATGATCGATGAAGAAATTGCAGACGCAATGAAATATGCTAAATGTGCTTTAGCTTATAAAGAAGAAAACGTAGCTTTAGCAGACATGTTCAGCCGTTTAGCCGATGAAGAGATGAAGCACATGATGACTCTGCATTCTCAAGTTGTATCAATTATTGAAGATTATAAACGTAAAAACGGTGAACCTTCTGAAGCCATGAAAATGGTATACGATATTTTACATAGGAGACATATAGACAAAGCGGCAGAAGCTAAAGCTGCTATCTCGATGTACAAAGGAGTGTAAGCTATAAACGGCATTAACTGGGGAAACAATATGATTATGAATAACCCATATGCAATGGCTATGCAAATGCCAGCACAGCAGATGCACATTATCAGAGTAAGCGGTGAACAAGGTGTTGATGCATTTCAGATGGCACCAAACAGCGATGTCTTATTATTAGATGAAACTGCTCCTATTATATGGTTTGTTCAAACTGATGGCGCTGGATATAAAACTAAGACTCCTTATGATATTTCTTTACACACTCCTGAACCAACTGTCGAAATGAGAATGGATGAACGTTTTGCATCTATCGATAAACGACTGAAAAGTTTAGAGGAGGCGTTGCTCGATGAACCCAATAATTAACCAGCTATTTAGCGGAAACAGCATAATGAACATGTTTAAAAGCGTCCGGAATGCTCAAAACCCGGGCGCTTTACTTATGTCTCTGGCGCAAAATAATTCACAGTTAGGACAAGTTTTAAATTATATAAATCAAAACGGTGGAAATGCTAAACAGTTATTTTACGACATGGCAAAACAAAAGGGCAAAGACCCTAATGTAATAATAAATCAATTGAATAACATGTAAACTAAAGGGGAAGTGAGAGACTATGAGATCCGTTAGCATACGGCTTGCAGACTTGGCTAAAGCTACTATCCCCGTAGGCTTTGCTGGTGAAAATCTGCACACACAGGTTCGAATAGACTGTCTAAAAATATTCGAAGAATACCCCGACGCTCTCGCTACATTAACAGTTCAGCCTCCAGAAGGCGAACCCTACCCTACTATTGTAACCAGAGACGGGGATGAAGTAGTCTGGGATGTAACAAACTCGGACTTGATTCATGAAGGAAAAGGTGAGCTTCAACTGTCTTTTGTTGAAGACGAAGTTGTAGTCAAGTCATATGTTGGACAATACAGAGTTCTTAAAAGTATTTTACCATCTGGTGAAATACCTGATCCAATAGATGACTGGATTACAAGAGCGGAAGCTGCATTAGCAGATATTCCGCATACGATTAATGAAGCGTTGGAAGAAGCTAAAGAGTCAGGTGAGTTTGACGGCTTCTCTCCTATTGCTACAGTAACCAAAGAAGACAAAGTAACTACTATTTCCATTACCGATGTTAATGGTACTACTACTGCATCAATTAAAGATCCTGAATATACAGACTTAATAGACGATACAGCTGATACTGGTGTTTTAAATAAAACATGGTCAGCAGATAACTTAGTAACAAGATTAAACACAAAAGAAGATATACCAGATCTTGTTGTTACGTTTGAACTTGTTCAAGATGGTAATGCACTTACCGCAACAGCAGATAAAACAATTACAGAAATTGGCGAAGCTTTTTTTTCAGGGAAAAAGATAAAAGCAATAGCGCAATTAGAAATCGATCAAGACTTACCAAAAATGCAAATTGAGCTACCTGGACTGTATGTGATGTCTAATGAGTTTCCAGATCCTCAGGGTGGCACAGTTACCATGTATATGGCTATTGTTACTGGAAGATTTTTTGATGATTATGCAATTGATATTAGTATCGTTGGTGCACCAAATAATACGTGGATCGTAAGACCAGCTAGACAAATAACGAGTATAGATGGTGGAAACTTCTCTGCTGAAAATAAGAAAATTACATCTCTTTCTGCTCCGACAGTTTCATCTGATGCAGCTACAAAAGGATATATAGACACAGCTCTTGCTGGAAAAGAAGACTCTCCATTTATAGTCACTTTTAGTATTACGTACGACAATGAACATGGGTCTTATCCGACAACATGTGACAAAACACTTGTTGAAGTTTGGAATGCATATAACGAGGGAAAAACCATAAAAGCAATTGCAACGTATTCGGATGGTATGGCAACAATTTCAACAGAACTATCTAGTATTTCGGCGACTTCTTTTGATGTAAACCAATACACTGTTGCGTTTTTTGGTAAAATATATGAGAGACAGGGTCCGCATGACATCTCAATAGTTGGTGTAACTTTTATGCCTGGATGGCTTACCGGTGTATATATTCCTAGCGAAGGAATAATAGACGACACTACTGGAGCTGGAATCACAACTCTTACTTGGTCTGCAGATAAGTTAACAAGCGAATTTGATTTGAAAGCTCCTAAAGCCAATCCTGAATTAACAGGCAATGGACTTTTCACTGGTGATGTATATGTTAATTGTAACAATGACTTTACTGGCGGAACTAAACTTGCGACTATGGAAGATGTCCCTGAAGTTGCGACACTTCAAGAGACACAGGCAATTATAGATGAATATGAAACGAGGGTGGGAGCATGAGCGTACAAGTAAATAAAAACATGAATCTCGGAGACGGCATGCTCCTGTATGACGACCTCCGTGGACGAGCAGAAAGCCAAGTTGTTGTTGGGAATAGTGAGCCACAGACTTCAACCACTAAACTTTGGATTGATACTGATGAAACTGGTGAAGACTACGAAGTTCCAACATACCGAGAGTTCCAAACAAAGCAAGATGCTCCATCTGCTATGGGTACAAGCGGACAAATTCTCAAGCTTGACGATAATCTCAATCCCGTCTGGGGAGACTCGATAGTAGTCCCTGTTTTTACAGAAAACGAAAACTATGAACTTGAATGTAATCTAACATTCAATGAGATACTGGAAGCAATTCGTGCAGGAAAATGTTCTTACGCCATACTTAATCCCTTTTCGCAATATCCCGGAGCAGAAAAAACATTACCTTTTATTATACAGGCAACGTTTTATGTTGATGATAGAATTGTATTCCAAAGTACAAACCCGGATATCCAAACCTATGTCAACTTACTTGTTATAAGTGTCATTTGTTATGCTGCTGATGAAGAACATGGTTATCCAGAAGAATTCTATCCAACGATGATGTCAATGAATACACAGGGAACGCCTTATATATCACGGCATGGTGGAACAACAATTACAGCAGGACTGTATCCATACCCATTTATAAAGATGTTTGGCGAGAAGCAATCTATTACTTTGACACTTTATACAGCGAGTGAGAGCCTTACTCCGGAAAATACTGTCTACAAATTCCTGTTCTCATGTCCTTCAAGTTCGGTCACTTCTATTACTATCAACGGTATAGATAACATTATAAGCGTTGGAGATAAAACTCTTCAAGCAGGTCATATGTACGAAGTGGAAATAATCGGTGGCATTGCCATTTACACAGATTTGGGGGTAGCGTCATGACAGAGAAAGAATACATGGCTGTTATGAATACCGTAAGGAAAGGAAGACTTACGGAAGAAATGAGGCAGTTTATTCGTGAAGCGTGGATACGTGATCGTGAAAAACTGATAATCAAAGAAGAAGAAGAAGAGAAAGACGATGAGGACGTTTGACTATACTATCCGTAATCCGAGAGGGATACACGTTAGACCTATCATGGACTTACAAGGCATAGTTTCCGAATCTAAATGCAAGGTTGTGGTCACTAAAGGCACGAATAGTGCTAATGTAATGAACCTTATGGGAATGATAATGTTAAACATCCTTCAAGGCGATAAAGTGACTGTTACTACTAAAGGCGAAAATGAAGACAGCGTCTCTACTGACATAGAGATGTTTTTTGATTTGAATTTTTGAAAGGAGGGGTCGTATGCCCTTAACAATTAAATCAGCGGTTATTAACTACAAAGACCCCGATACCGGAGACTATGTAGAAGTTAATGCTGTCGGAGATACTGCACATGTTACAGATGTGCAGGTGAATGGGACAAGTGTTGTTACGGATAATGTGGCGAATGTACCAATGGCTACAAGCAATATACTTGGTGTAGTTAAGCCAAGCAATAGTGGGATACAAGTAAATTCAAATGGTCAAATTTTTACAAAAAAAGCGACTTCTTCATTAATTAAAAGTGGAGAAAACTCATATGATGTAATTTGCCCATACAATCAGCACGAATCGGTTTTTTACGCCCTCGCAAAGCTCGCTGGAGCAGACATGAAGAACTCATCTAATTCTGTTGGTGAGTTTACTGATGAAGCTAAAATTGCTATTCAGAAGATGCTTGGACTATATGAAGCTCCGTGGGAATTGATAAAGAATGGTACGTTCACAAATGAAACTGAAACGTATTTTGATATTTCAACGGATAATAACGGTTCTCCTTTTGAATTAACAGATTGTCGAATTATGATATCTCTTCCGCAACAGGATAATGAAGCAAGCATTGGGGCGTATGGAAGAATTAAATTTTACTATGACGATAATGCAAATGATGCTTGCTATATTTCAGCATGGACACAAGCTCCTGGGGGAACTGCAAAAGGTGGTACAGCTGAGATTATACAAGAGGGCGGAATGATTATAAGACATTATACGAACGGAAATACAAGCGGAAATTCTCCATCAATTCTTGCAAACAATGCGTTTGAGCCCGGAATGAATTCACAGTGGCAATTAACAAAGAAAACTTATACAAAAATAAGGATTGATGCTGTAAAAGGAACATGCAACTATTATCTATTTGGTAAACGTAAATGGGAATAATTAATTAGAAAGGAGAGATTATATGCCAGTATCAATTAAAACTGGGGTACTGAAATACAAAAATCCCATTACTGGGGAATTTATCTCTTTAAATCAAGTAGGAGATGATTTATATAGTATAATCGCTCCAAAATACGAAGACGTTACTTTTCCAGTAAATAGAGGAACGCTGTGTATTTATGACGGCGGTTTATATAGAGCAACCGTGGATATCCCATCGTCTGAAGAATGGGATAATACCCATTGGGCATCCACTAGTGTTGATGACGAGATGTCCGACTATGCCACGAGAATTATTGATGATAATTCTAATGGGCTAAATAAAACATGGTCTGCTAATAAGATATCCTCTGTGCTTGAAGATATTAATTCATTCGATGTTCAGATCGTGCAGGAACTTCCGACACAAAATATCAAAACGCATACTATCTATTTTGTGCCTAAGATTCCGGACACTCATGATATTTACGATGAATACATTTATGTAAATAATTCATGGGAAATGATTGGTAGTACTGAAGTTGACATCAGCTCTAAAGCGGATAAAACGGAACTTCATATCACACCTGTGTTCTCTCCAGGATCTAATCTTGGTGAATATGTATGTAATTTAACTTTCCAAGAAGTTTATGATGCTGCTTCAAATGGAAAATGTGATGGGTGCATAGTTCAAGTTGCCCCGGGCATGGGGATGGGACTTGAGCTTATGGCTGTCCTTCCGAGCATGGTAAGTTTTGTAAAAACAGCTTCAATGGAAGGCGGTTTTTCAACAATATCCTTAGGTTATAATAGCGATGGAAGCATAAGTCGAGAGAAAACACAATTAGATATTTTAAGACTTTTCGCTAAAACATACGCTTTTAATACTGGTCTTTTCCCGGTTAAAGCTGGAGACTATTGTATAAATGAAAATAAATTTTATAAAGCAAATACGGATATCGCTGCTTTCGAAGCTTTTAATTCATCAAAATGGAACGAAGTCACTGTTGGAAATGAATTAAAAACAATTGCTTCAAACAGCAATGCAATGATTGCAACTATAGAAGAAGATAATACTTCTGACAACGCATATGCTATTGGGGATATTTTCATTTATGATAACAAGCTTTATAAGGCAACTTCTAATATTGCTGTAAATGATTATATACTTCCGAATACAAATTGCATTCAGACAACTATCTCTTCCGCACTTGATGGAAAAGAAGACAAACCCGATCTAATAGCAACATATACTATTACTGGAACGGATACAGCAACTTGCGATAAAACTATCGAAGAAATTGGACAAGCATATAGCAGTGGGAAAACAATAGAAGCTGTTATAGTTGCTGACAGGCTACGAGTTAATGCACAACCAATGATATTGAACCCACGCCCTGATATATATTTGTGCGCTGTTAGTGCAACGATAGGTTTTGAAGGAATTATACACATTGTTTTGATGCATTCTTCCGGGAGTGAAACTATACCTGCGATACAATTTAGACCAATGCTATCTGCGAATGGCGTTTATTCAGCAGAGAACATGAAAATTACGCAGCTTGCAAATCCGACTAATTCCGCAGACGCTGCCAATAAAGGTTATGTTGACACGGCTCTTGCGACAAAGGAAGATAAAGCTGATCTTACGGCGATATTCACATTTACTCCGGATTTGTCATCGCAGACTCCTGCTTTTACTGTGTCGTGTGACAAAACTCAAGCAGAACTTGCACAAGCGTATGCCAATAATAAGAAGGTAGAAGCGTTCTTTTCTCTATACGGTCAAACAGCCTTACCTGCGCGTTTACTTTTTAGTCAAAGTGGGCAAGTTACTACTATTATGGCGGATTCGACATATAGCCCAGAAGACGCTCCAGTTTTCATAAGAGTATTTGGCAATACTTCAAGTGCAACTTGGGAAGTTTATTTCTATCAAACTATAGCAACAGACATGCTTGATAGAAACTCTTCATTTATCGCGTATTCCAAAAGAATATCATATCTTGGAGAGCCAACTGATTCCGGAGATGCTACTACGAAAAATTATGTAGACACTGCTCTTGCAACCAAGGAAGATAAACCCGGACTTGAAGTGACGTTTACTGTTATAACAAATAAAACTATTACTGCGCCAGGTCAAGAAGAGACTGACCCTTATACGGTTACATGTGATACAACTGACTCCGATATCGTGAATGCTCATGATAATGGAGAAAAAATAAGAGCCGTTGCAGATATTGCTGGAATGCGCGTTGAGTTGCCATTATACATGATAGAAACAGTTCCGAATGTCGGGTCACTTATAATGTTCATGGGAAGATCTATCGATCTTTACTCTATTGGTTCTGGTTTGAGCAATGTTGGATTCAGCGATGTTGTTCTTACAAAAGCTTCATTTATGGGACAGCAAGACTGGAGTATAAGTTTCAAAAATCCCACTGATATTCAGATCAATGGTACAAGCATCGTCAGTAATGGTGTGGCGAATATTCCAATTGCGAGCAGTTCGACTCCCGGTGTTGCTTATATAGGAAATGGATTAGCAATGTCGTCGAGCGGAATTCTATCTGTGCAAGGCGCAAATAGAAATGACGCAACGCTTAAAACAGGGAATTCAAATAATCGTTCAATCACTCCGTATAACCAAGACATTTCTGTTTTCTATGGGCTTGCAAAAGCGAGTGGCGATTCAACACAAAGCGAATCTTCCAACCCTGTCGGTACTTACACAGATGGCGCTAAAACCGCTATCCAGTCCATGCTCGATGTTCCTTCCACCGAAGAAGCATCCAATGTGGTTATCGTTTCTGATACCGAGCCTACTGAAGAAGAGAATAAGCTATGGATTAACAACGATGACGTAGCCGAATACTCCGTACCGACAGTTGCCGAAATGAATACGGCATTATCTGGTAAGGTTGGGGACGTACAGGTGAATGGTACGAGCGTTGTTTCGTCTGGTGTTGCAAATATTCCGATTGCGAGTTTGTCCGCATTAGGGGTTGTTCGACAGCACCCAACAAATACGGGGGCTACAGGAATTCTGATAATGACATCCTCTGGCAATGAAGGAGTCATTGCAACGGCAAAGGCAACAGACGATCGAATAAAAGCCGGGGCAAATACGAATATGCCGATTGTTCCGTCAAATCAGCACAATGCAACATTTTACGGACTTGCAAAGGCGGCAGGAGATAGCACACAATCTGCAAGCTCCAATCCTGTGGGAACATACACCGATGACGCTAAAGCCGCTATTCAGAGCATGATTGGCATCCACAACGTAGAGGTGGTGAGATTGGCATGATATATCTTGGGAATAGTCCGGTTGGTGTCGTGACAAAGACTGATCCTAATGTATGGGTTAAGCCTGAAGATTGGCCAGATATTGAAGCTTTGCCTCTTCCGTCTGGTAATGAAGCATGCATTTATTTCTTATATGATTGTGAGACCGAAGTTAAGCATGCTGGATTCTCAGTTGGCGGTTATTCTACAGCAAGTCTATCTGTTGCATCGTATAAGAATGGGGTTTTATCAGAATTCGATGACTCTACAATTGAACGTTCCAGTCCTAATGTGTTTGTAAGCTTACCAGATGATTGTAAATATGCTGTTGTAAAATTGTCTAATTTGAATAACGGACAATTTTGTTTCGCAACAAATGCTGCAAAAAAAATGTATAATACAAGCAATAATAATGGTAGTAATCAACCATGTCTATGGATGTATGGAAAAACATATTCAGCTACTGCTATTGATTTATATTCAAATGGCAGCGGTGGAATATCCACTATTATGCTTGAACGGGCAAGATTATATATTTCACCTCTTATGTCTATAGGCTACGGATTTGCTCCTTGCCCTAACTTGAAATCTATAATCATCAATGATGGAGATTTTGAAAATGCTGGGCGATTAATAAATAGTGGTAGTTGCGGCATTAATGGGGATAATATAGATATTGTTGCGAAAAATATTAAATCTGTTAATGGCAGAACATTTGGAAGCAGAAGTTCAAAGTCTATAAATATTGATGGCTTGTCAAGTACAACTGGTAGTATAACATTGGGGCAAACTTTTCAGGATAACCAAAACGTTAAAAGTATAAGCATTCGTACCGATGGACTTAAAATCACTAGCACGTATTACACATTTTCTGGTTGTAGACTATTAAAATCTTTAGATATGTCTGGATGTGATATGTCTGAATGTACGAGTACAGGAGCAATGTTTAGTTCTTGCTATGCTCTTGAAGATTGCTATTTGGGAGATAATATAGTCGAATCAATAAATTTGGCAGCGTGCGTTAGTTTAAGCCATGATAGTCTTGTTAATGGAATAATTGCAAAACTTGGAGAAGTATCTGGAAAAACGCTTACTTTAAGCAATATTTCCGAAGCAAAATTATCTTCATCAGAACTTGCAGTAGCAACAGCAAAGGGGTGGACAGTAGCATGAGTTTACAAAAAGTGGTTTATCTTACTAATGCACAGGCTCAACAGCTTTTTGCAAACGGAACAATCACGGTTGACGGCGTTACTGTCAATTATTCTCCGGACGATCTGTATGTAACCCCGCAAGAATATCCGGTTGAAGATGTGCTGGTTGACGGCACTTCCGTGCTTGAAAACGGCGTTGCAAAAATAACCGCAGCAACGCAAAGCAAAGCCGGGGTTGTAATCGTCAATCCTACTTATGGGCATTATATGACAAACCGTCATATTGTCCTTCAACCTCCGTCTGATACACAAATTAAAAACGGGTCTTGGCCTTATGTGGCGGTTACGCCAAGTAGTCAGCATAAGTCCGCTTTCTATGGTTTGGCTAAAGCCGCCGGTGATGCTACCCAATCTGCTTCTTCCAACGAAGTAGGCGAGTACACTGACGAAGCATTGAAAGCAATTCGTAAGATGCTTGGAATTCCTAATACGAAATGGGAACTTATAAATGATGTAACTGTTTCTGAAGATTCGACAGAAATACGTGTTGATGAAGATCAATTTGAGATGCCTTTCAAGCTTCGCAAATTAGTTGCAATATTTACATCCGGACCGTCTACAACAGGAACCAAAGATAGTTTTTACATTAAAGTTGGCTATGCAAATCAACAAGGTAATGGTGGATCAACAAGTGCTCCATCTATAACATATGTAACAGCATCGTCAACCTTGTCAGCAAGGGTCAATGTTGAGGCAATTCCAAATGCTCCAATCTCAGCAACGACTATTTCTGCTTCGTCAGAAGGAAGTTCACAGAATCTTCAAATGATGACTAAAGATAGTTACATTGCTGAATATATAACATCTTTACGTATATACCAAAGCGGAACAGGCAAATCGTTAATCCCATCTGGTGCTAACTTAAAATTATATGGCATCAGATATGATGACTAAAATAAATGAAAGGTAGGTATACTATTATGGCACTTAATTATTATGTACAGAGGCAGTATGTTGAAAATGGCGAGAGGAAGACTCCCGCGAACTACCCCTATGGCACCCGTGCGGAAGCGGAGAAACAGTATGCGCTGATGGTTAGCGCTATGTGGAACAACGAGATCAACGTTGCCGATCCGAACATGAAGGTCGAACTTGAATCCGTTGAACTTGGTACTATCGAATCCGGTAAGATCAAGCGTGAAGTGCTTCAGCATGTGAAGCCGGAACCTGAACCCGAACCCGAACCTGAACCTGAACCCGAAGGCGAATAACACTCATGCAACTTAGGTTGCTGTTTTGATTCTGCGATGGGTCGTTATGTTGCTTGGGCTGGTAGTGGTGCACCAGCTACTACTGGTACGTGACGATCTGGGGAGGCGGGAAACCGCCTCCCCTTTTAAAAAGAGGTGAATGTTATGAGAATTGCAATGCCTAGAGGAGATATTTATTATATAGAATTTACTGTAATAGATGAAGAACCTGATAAAATTATGGATATAGATTTTCAAGAAATTTTCTTTACAGTAAAGAAAAAATATAGCGATCAGAATTTTATTATTCAAAAAAAGTTAAGTACTGGTGGAATTTCTAAAATCGATACGGGAACTTATAGAATTAAAATTAATCCAGAAGACACTAACAATCTTCCAATTTGTAAATCAAATGAATCTTATGAATTTGACATAGAGTTGATTCATGAAAACATTATAAAATCCACAGTATGTGGTCAATTTATCTTAACAAGAGAAGTCACATGGGCTTCAAATGAGGGGTGATAAAATGGATAAATTTAATATCAACCCAATAAATTCTTCTCAAATAAAAATAAGAACATCTGCATTTGTTGCATCGGCAGATTATAACGAATTGAGAAATCTACCTTCTTTAGGCGGCATTACAATACAAGGCGATATGGCTTATGCTGATTTACTATTGTCAAAAACGAATATTAACACAACAACTTACTGGGAAAATCAATCAATCACTCCAGAGCTTGGTGAGATTGTTATATATACAGATAGAAATGTTATAAATAATGTCGCTTATCCAGGCGTTAAAATAGGAAATGGAAACACTCCATTAAATAATCTTCCATTCATTGGAGACGATATTTCTTCTCAAATTTTAACGCAAGTTTTAAATAAAATAGACTTATCAGAAAAAGGTGTTGCAAACGGTGTTGCAACTTTAGATGAAGAAGGAAAGATTCCTTTTTCGCAACTACCATCTTATATTGATGATACAGCCGGAGCGGGTGTTACCAACAGGGCATGGTCTGCGAATAAGCTGACTACAGAGTTTGCAGAAAAAGAGGATGCTCCGTATGTTGTAACGTTTACTATTACACCTGACCAGTCTGGTGACTCCGCAGAAGTCGAGTGTGACAGGACTCTCAATGAAATAGGTGCTGCTTACAATGTCGGTAAGCGTATAAAGGCTATCGCAAACGTTCTGGAACCAGGAAATGATAGTATGCGCTATCCTTCTGAGCTAAATACCGTTTATGTGGAGTCCCAAGCGTTGCCCGGTGGAGGTCCGACTTATACTCTTGCGGTGTTTGGCGGCAGAGTAATAGATGTAAATTCAGAAGGATTTATCGACATCGAATTACTCGGCGCTTCAATCATACCGTCATGGCGACTTACTTATATCCCGGTTTCTCTTGAAGTCATAAACGATAACGGAGGAGCCGGAGATACAACCTCTACTTGGTCTGCTGACAAACTGACTACAGAATTCTCAAGTGTAAATACTTCTCTTGCCGAGAAGGAAGATAAGCCCGATCTGATAGCAACATATACTATTACTGGTAATAATACAGCAACCTGTGATAAGACTATCGAAGAAATTGGACAAGCATACGATAGTGGAAAGAATATAGAAGCTATTATAGTTGGTGACGGGCAACGTTTTAAAGCACAAATATTTGGATTAAGACAACGTGGCACATATATATTCTTTGTCAGTACAACAGTTACTATTGAAGGTATAATTTATATAGTTTTGGCTCATTCTTCTGGAAGCGAAACTATACCAGTAATGCAGACTGAGCCAATGCTGTCTATGAACGGTGTTTATACAGCTCAGAACATGAAAATCGCACAGCTTGCTAATCCAACTGCTTCTACAGATGCCGCCAATAAAGGTTACGTAGACACTGCCCTCGCAACCAAGGAAGATAAGCCCGGGCTTACTGTGACGTTTACGCTTGTGTCGAGAAGCGGAGTAGTTCCACCCGGTGAACCTATTTACACGGTTGTTTGCGATACGACAGACTCAGATATTGTAACTGCTCACGATAATGGCGTAAAGATCAAGGCTGTAGCTGTTCTCAATGATGTTCAATCAGAGCTTCCGATATCTGTTATAGAAAATATACCAAACGTTGGGCAATTTATTGCTTTTATGGGATCAGCGTTTGATCCGGTTAGGTCTGGTGGTCTTAGCACATTGATGTTATCGAAATTGCCGTGGGCACAGGATTGGCAAATAAACATATACGGAATTAGCGATGTGCAGATTAACGGCACGAGCATTGTTAATGAAATCGGCGTGGCAAATATTCCTCTTGCCGGGTTAAATCAAATTGGTGTTGTAAGTGCCGGAAACAATTCAAGTACAACAACTGGCATATATCGTAATGGCACATATAATATGTTATATATTGCTCCTGCGACAAGTAGCGATATCAAAACACCCGCATCCAATAATAAACGCCCTATTGTTCCAAATACACAACATGAGGCCGCATTTTATGGATTAGCAAAGGCTGCAGGTGATGCTACTCAAAGCGCATCCTCCAATGCTGTCGGCACATATACCGATGAAGCCAAATCCGCTATTCAGAGCATGCTCGGTGTAACGCGCATTGACGATACTGCTGGAGCCGGAGACACGGATGTAACGTTTAGTGCCGACAAACTGACTGATATGAATAGCAGTTTATTGAACCAAATAAACGGCAAACAGGATGCACCGGAAACCGCAGGGACAGCGGGGCAGGTGCTTTCCCTTGATAGCAACCTTGACCCTGTTTGGTCTACACCGTCCGGTGGTGGTGGGGTTTCGGACGTAAAGGTTAATAATGTTTCGGTTGTATCACAGGGTGTTGCAAATGTCCCTGTTGCAGGGACTTCTGTTCTTGGTGTTGCTAAAATTGATGCAACAAAAGGTGTAAATATTGATGCTAACGGGAATCTCAAGGTAGAAGGGTCAACCGTTAATCAAATAAAACAGGGGACAAATTCGTTATGTCCTATAATGCCAGCATATTTGACCTATGCACTTTATTATGGGTTGTCAAAGTTGGCAGGAGAGGACTTAAAGAATGATACGGTAACAGTTGGAACATACCCGGAGAAATCGCTTTCAGCAATCAGCAGTATGCTCAATGCCCCTGTTTCCGTCAGCGGCACTACCCCGTCCATCACGGCGAAAGCCGGAGTCAGATACGTCTGCGGCGAGGTCTCAACCTTGACCATCGTTGTTCCGTCTTCCGGGTGTATTGATGTAACATTTGAATCCGGTAGTACGGCAACAGTTCTGACAGTTACTCCACCGACAGGAATGACAATGCGGTGGGCGAACGGATTCGATCCGTCCAGTTTGGATGCCAACACAACCTATGAAATCAACATCATGGACGGATGTCTGGGGGTGGCGGGATCGTGGACGTAAACGGAATCCGCAGACGGTTATTGGCAATGCAGAAAACGGGCTTGCTTCCTGCCGGATATGTCGAACTTAAATATATTGAAGCGAATGGAAACCATTTCATAAACACGGATGCTTACCAATCCGACATGAATGATATTATAAGAGCTACCTTTGCTTGCACATTGGGAGGTTCTAATGAAGATTCTGCTATCTTTGCAGGACGAACGGGTATGTGGGCACTCGGAATTGGATCATTAACAAGACAATCACCATACGTACAAAAACCTCTAACTATATATATAGGAGCTAGCGATGGTAGTGGCACAAGACCGCTAATGGATATCAACACATTTTATGAAGTAGAAGCAAACGCAATCAATACAACATATACTTTTGACGGTGTTGTGTATGAATATGAAGGTCGATGGGACAGATATTCGCCAACACTTAAACAGTATCAATTATTCAACTATAACAGCAAAACTTCAGTCACAACGAGATTGAAACTAAAATATGCTGAAGTAGTTGGGAAAGGGATATTTATCCCGTGCATGAGAAAATCCGACAACAAAGTCGGGGTTTACAACATAATCACTGGAACATTTTTGACGAACGATGGTACTGGAGAATTCGGCTATGAAACATTGAACGGGACATACGTTGCTCCGGTAACTTAAATCAGAAAGGACGGTAATAAACATGAGGAACATTTTCACAGTAAACGCAACGCAGGTGGTTGTTTCCGATTCTCACCCGGAAGGGATTATGTCCGTTGTACCGGACTATCCGAAGAACTATGATTCACGGAACTATGGAGCAACAGAGCAGAACCCCAACGGGGACGAATCCCGTGCTTTGGAAGTTGCACAGGCAGAATTCTACAGCCGTGTATCTGCTTTCCTCACGGCGAACAACCGTGCCATGTGGACGGTCACTCTGACCCGTGCGGACGGACGGCAGATCATGCGTGACAGCAAGGGTGCTTTCCCGGACATGACACCCCCGGAACCGGAACCCAATGAGGAAACCGAAGAATGACGGACTTTATCCGTGGGATTATAACGGGAGCGGTTGCAACCGTTCTGCTTGAATGTGTAATCTGTTTAGTTATTTTACTGCGGCATTCTGGCAATTAAAAGGTCGCAATTAACGGTAATACATAACTAACTTATTTCGGTTGGCAGATCCGTAAAACTGCCATTTTTTATGCTCTTATAACATAATGCGAGGTGAGCATATGGATATACTTAAAAAATTAATGACTCTTGCAGACGGACAAGTATTATATAAAGATCTCCGTAAAAGAATATCAGAAACTTCAGTCGCAATTATTGACGACGAATCTGGTCAAGGAGATACAGACAAAGTCTGGTCTGCAGACAAAACATATAACGAACTTAGTTCAAAAATAAATGAACCTTCCGAAGAAGGAACTAATGGTCAGGTACTTTCTACAGATGGTGAAGGCGGAAGATCTTGGACAACTGTAGATATTTCCAACAAAGCAGATAAAGAAAATACTATTTTAGACACTACGCTTAGTCGTGGAAGATCAGGAAACACAGGAACTGGTAGCTTTGCGTTTGGTTCATCTGTTATAGCTTCTGGTGAATACAGCCACGCTGAAGGCATAGGAGATACAGGACGTGGTGCGTTGGGAAAAGCTGACCACGCTGAAGGATATCAAACTAGAGCGAATTCTGGATCTGGATCTTCTGCTTATGGAGCTCATGCAGAAGGACATCGAGCATCCGCTACTGCAGATGGAGCACACGCAGAAGGCACTTCAACAACAGCATCTGCTGAAGGAGCACATGCTGAAGGCGGCACAACGACTGCTTCAGCACAATATTCTCACGCAGAAGGAATGGCTACGACGGCAAGTGGAAAATATTCACATGCAGAGGGATATGTTACTAAAGCGACTGCAACCGCTGCTCATGCAGAAGGATATACTACAACCGCAAGCGGAACATATTCACATGCTGAAGGAATGGGTACAGTAGCGAACCATGCATATCAGCATGCATTTGGATCATATAACATTGCAGACCCATCAACGGCTTCAGCTTCTAATAGAGGAAATTATATAGAGATTGTTGGTAAAGGATCAGCTTCATCAGCAAAAAAGAATGCCCGTACACTTGACTGGAACGGTAATGAACGACTTTCCGGTGATGTGTATGTCGGATGTAACGACGATAGTTCTGGTGGGACAAAACTAGCAAAAATTACAGACATCCCTTCCATTCCAATAGATGATACGGCTGGATCTGGTGACACTGATAAGATTTGGAGTGCAGATAAGATTGTAAGCGAATTATCTGATAAAGCCGATTCGAGTGATATACCAGACATCAGCGGTAAGCTTGATGCGCCTTCTGTTGCAGGGACAACGGGTCAGTTTCTCTCGTTAAATACTTTCGGGAATCCTATATGGAAAGACAACACGAACGTAATTAGTGTTACTGTTCCAGTTATGGCTAACTCTGGCGACACACCGAGGTACGCAAATGTGGGCGTTAACCTTGTAAGGAATAGGCTGTCTGACAAGTCAAACGTGATCGGATATAACAGCGCTACAGAAAAGTACTATACAAGTCTTAGCTATACGCTGAACAGCTCGAATGTAGCCATTTCCATAATGATTTTGCCGGGGGCACCAAGTGGTTCAATAACGCTGTTTATTACTGACGTTAACCCTGAATAAGGAAGGTGATTAGAATATGGCAGTAACAGGATCTATTAAATTAAGCGGAGATCTTTATAAAGATATTATAAAAAAACTTAATGCGCCTGCCACAGTAGGGACTGAAGGTCAGGTGCTCGGACTTAATAATAGTCTGAATCCTGTTTGGATGGATCAGAATGGCGGTGTTGAAATTGACGACACAGCTGGTATTGGAGATACCGATAAGGTAGTTAGTGCTGACAAACATGCGACGGATCATAGCAATTTATTGAACGAAATTAACGGTTTGCCGGAACAGAAAGACAGCACAGAAACAGATGTTGATCTTGATATTTCGGATGCAAACGGAAACGTTATTCTGCGTCTTGCTGGCGGGCATATTCAGACAAAGAATTTTGACAGTTCGGATGCCGGGACGCAAGATGTAATTGTCAAGGCTACGGAAGAAACTGATCCTGATATAGACATTACCGACACGAATGGGAACGCTATTGCAAGGTTTGCCGATGGTGGTTTCATTGTAAAGCAGTTTGACGGACGGAGATACACAACGTATTCAGTAACAGGATCGTTCAACAGGACGGCGCTATCGTTGACAATCAACAGATCTTTCAAAAAAGGGCAGAAGGTTGTTCTGCACATGGAATACGGAGCAAAGCCGTGGGAGTATGGTTCGCCCGTCACATATTATGAAGGTAGCAAGGAAATCGCATCTTTTGTCCGGGGTGATTCTGCATATTATGAACACATTGTAACAACGGATTGTAATTCGATTTCCGGTGTTTATTCATCGTCTGCATTTTCTCGAACGCTGGATATCACATTTGAGCTGTCTGTTCTTGGGGATGTTCCGATTGAGCCTACTGTCGTAACAATCAAAAAGGACGGGACGGGCAATTATACGAATCTGAAGGATTGCCTTGAAGCAATAGGTTTGACGGCGAATGATGTGCTGAATCCGTACAGGATTGAAATCTATCCAGGCACATATGATGTGCTTGACGATTATACGGACGAAGAGATCGCAAATATCCATGACGATGACGATCCTACTTCCCCGTCAACACAGGAAGGCTTTGTCGGCCCGAAACTGCTAAATGGTATGAGCCTTGTAGGAATTGGTGATCCTTCCGAAATCGTGCTGAATGGATACCTTGATACAACAGAATGGACGCAAAAATACAGAGGACAAATCAGTACACTTAATCTGCAAGGGACAAGTTCCATTGAAAACCTTACTGTGATCGCAACAAATCTCCGTTACTGTGTGCATGATGATTGGCAGTTCAACGGGGCGAAGCATTTGAAACGGTTGGTAAAAAACTGCATCTTCCGTGGGTATAACATTGCATACAGTCCGGAAACCACATACGGGGCAGGATGTCCGATAAGTGGTGGTTACTATGAGTTCATTGATTGCGACTTCGGAGAAAATGCGGGTCTTCATGCAAGTGCAGTACAGAATTACAGATTGCAATGTCGGCTTGTGCATTGCAAAGGGCATGGGTTCAGAATTGGTGATTCTTCTATCAGTGAAGAAACCCAGCCCGGGAAAAGTGTGTATACGTTCATAGATTGCGACTTCATGTGGATCAGAAGCACAATGCCTGACAGCGTTTCACACGCAAGGGTTATGGGTGTATGTGGAAAATCTCCGCTTTATGACCTTCCAACCGGAATGCTTTATAACACAGGCGATATCGTGATTGATCCGAGGACAGACCTTTCCGTTGGGGATGTTGTAGAGTGGTACGCCGATACTGAAAATGGCCCGAAGTGGAGAACAGCAACAAGTGCTGATACGGCGCATGGCGTGGTCGTATATGAGGACAGCACAGACGCATACATCCAAGTGAGCGGTTATGTCAGAACGGACAGGGTTGGGATTACATCCTTCAATCTTGGCGATTATGTGGGTTTGTCCAGCGGTAGCATGGTTGTGATAAACAGCGCAACGGATGCAATCGGAAGAATTGTTTATGAAAACGAAATCGGTGACGGATTCATTAAGTTGGATTGGAGGGAGTAATCATGGCAAAGGCTTTGGTTATTAAAGGCGCGGATTTTTCAACAAACAAGGTGACAACCATTTCATTTGACGGAGCGCATACTACTGCAATTGATGTTTCACCTTCTTCAGCAGAAATAACTACAATAGGAGATACGACATTACTGTCTGCAACGGTAACGCCGTCAAATTCTGTTGACCCTGTTGTATGGAGTTCTTCTGATGAAAGCGTGGCAACAGTAACGAACGGACTTGTCACGGCAGTTGGTGTAGGTTCCTGTACAATTAATGCAACAAGTGGATCGTATTCTGATACATGTTCCGTTGTTGTAAGTGTAGACACATACCTGACAGGGATTGTTATAGCAAACACGCTAACAGACCCGAACCAAAGCGGAAACAACAATTTCACAAAGACGAACTGCAATATCGGATACACCGGTCATACAGAATACAATGGTTATTTGACAATGATGAACGCTGTGCAAAGCTATGACGGGGAGCTGCTTTGTGCAAGCATGGCAATAAACAAAGCTGATTCCGGATATAACTATCAAATGGCAACTCCAACAGAATTAACAAATGGAGATGCAGGATCTAATCAAAAGCGTGTATATGAGAACATTGGTTATCCCGTTCCTATGGAAATACCGACAGGGACAGCAAAAATAAAATGCATCGGTCTGAATGCAAGCTATGGTGCAAGAGCAATATTCTTTGATACAACAACACGAGCAAATAATACTAACGAGAATGCAAACGGATCGCAGTATTATATCGCTGACAGAAAGAGATACACAGAAACCGCAAGCGATTACACTTGGTCGTATGAAAACAATCTTGAGTTTGAAGTGCCAAGCGGATATAACGCTGTGGTTGTTGTGTGGAAAACAGATCCAAATGATTCTGGGGCTGTCTTGCCGATTAACATGACAGCGGAACAGCTTGCGGAGTTTAAGGTGCAATGCCTATCAACTTAAAGGTCGCAATAAACGGTATGGTTATACTAACTATACCGTTTTATTTATTTTCTCAAAGGAGGTGAAACTATATGACATATGAAGAAGCTGTAAAAAAGTTTTTGGCTAAAGTATTGGTTATTTACAATTTAAACCCAAAGCGCCGTGAGCCTGGAGATGGTTCTGATGGATATTGCGACTGTATTGGTTTAATAATCGGTGCAATTCGTCGCATGGGACTTAAGTGGACTGGAATTCATGGTTCTAACTGGGCTGCAAGAAAAGAAATAGTAGGACTTGAACCAATAAAAGATATTAAGCAACTTGAACTTGGCGATATCGTTTTGAAAGGCGTAGACCAAGGAAAGAGCGGATGGGATCTCCCGTCTCGTTATCGTAACGGCGGAAAGTATTACAACGGAGATACTACAGACTATTATCACGCTGGTGTGGTTTATAGTTTAAACCCATTCCAGATCCGTCATATGAGTTCTAAAATGACAATAGATACAAGGCTCGACCAAAACAGGAAATGTCCTTGGAACTATCACGGAAAATCAAGGCAGCTTGTAGAAGCATCCCCTACTCCAATTCCTACTTCTGGAACTCAAGCTGTTCTTGTTGCACCATCCGGTAAAACTGTTAACCTTCGTAAGGCACCAAGTTTGAGCGCATCTCTTATAACAAGGCTTCCTCTTGGAACAATTATAAATATTGTTTCACCCGGTGAAGAGTGGTGCAAAGTCACATATGACAAATATACTGGATATATGATGGCTAAATTCCTTGACATAATTGGGGATGGCAAGGGAGACTATTAATTAAAGGAGGTGATTCTAGTGGAATACGCAACAGTCATCGGCGGCTCTTTAAACATGCGCGAAGATACTGATATTAAGTCTAATAGAATCACTAGCATACCTAACGGTTCTGTTATTGCGGTTCTCGAAAAAGGTGTTGTATGGTGTAAAGCTGTTTACAATGCCTATACGGGATATGTAATGACTAAGTATCTAAATTTTGAAGACGAAAGCGAAGACGATATCGTTACAATCAGCATATCTAAAGCTGCTGCTAAGGAATTATACGATGCATTAAAACTTTCGTTGAACGTATAGGAGTGACCCTATATGGGCGAAATATCTAAAGCAGTTGGTCAATGGATAATAAATCACGTTGGCTTTTCTGTAATTATTTTCTTATTCATATTATCTTGTTTATTTAAAATAGCCAAAAAGGAAATTGATCCTCTTGGCTGGGTTATTGGCTGGTTTGGTAAGGCTTTCACCCGTGATGTTCGTAAAGACGTTGCTGACTTAAAGAAAAGCACGGCTTTGCAATTTGAAGGTGTAAAGAAAGACAGAGAAGCAAAGATTCAAGAATTAAAAGATGATTATGAAAGGCAGATTAAAGAACTAAGGGATGACTTAGACGGATTCGAAACAAGCACAAACAAAAGTATAGGTGATATGCAGTCTGGCACACATGACAATTGTTTGTTATTAAAAGATCGTCTTGATGCTATGGAAAAGTCAAACGATATGCAAACAATACGTCAGATTAAAACGCACGTTCTGGACTTCGCAAACTCATGCATGAACGGGCGTAAACACACAGTAAGAGACTTCCGTAATATCATTAAAGAAAACAAAGAATACGAAACTCTTATTTCTAAATATGGTATGAAGAACGATGTCTATACGGATGACTTTGAATATATCATGGAGATCTACCATGATTGCAAAAAGAATCGAAGCTTCTTAATGGACAACGGTCAGCCATTCGAAGAAGACGAAGACGAAGAATAAGCTGGTGAATAGAATGAATACCAGTAAGAAATTTATACAGTACTCTAAAAGAATAGCCACTTGTGTGACTATTTTCTGGATGTTATATCGGATATTAAATTTTATTGTTGTCCTTTTTCGTCCTGAAGTAGCCAATGCTTTAGTTGATTTAAGTGCTGGTGTTGATACTATTATGATAGTCAACATGGGAACTTATACAACTAATTCAGCTACTGAGAAAATTGCTATTGCCTTTGGTAAGCGCAAGAGTCTTTATGCTCAGGAAGAAGACGAAGAAGATGAAAGCAACGGTTAAGGAGGGTTATTATGAGTATTAATGATATCGTGTCTATTGTTCTTAAGGTTGTATGTTTTGTGCTTGTGGCTTTTGTTATTCCGGTTCTTAAAAAGAAATATACTAGGGAACAGCTTGAAGATGTAAACAACACTATTCATATGTATGTTGAAGCTGCCGAACAGATCTTTGCTGTTGATCAGGGGCCGGAAAAGAAAAAGTGGGTTCAGGAACGTTTAACGGCTTCTGGGATTAATGTAGATTTAGCTTCTGTTGATGCGGAAATTGAAGCTTATGTGCTTATGCTTCACAACGCACTTAGAAGCGAATAAAAAAGGGTACTACATAAGTAGTACCCTGAGGGGACGTAAGTCCCCTTTTTTTATCGACTTTACGTTTCGTTTAAAAGATTAGAGTTTTGTACAAAGGGATCTAACCATGCTCTTGAACAAGGGAATTCAAATCCACCATTACATTCATCTTTCCATGCGCAGTTACAACATCTTATTGGTTTTGCCTTACTAAAGTGTATATAATCGCAATCAATACAAGGCCATTTATATCCTCTTGGCGCATATTCACACACATCTTCACACTCAACTTCAGCCCAATGCGAATCCACTAAATAGTCCATAGCCTTTTGGCTCCTCTATTTCTACATATCCTTTTCCATCAAATTTAAAGAACTGTCTAAATCCAGTCAGTCCGGAAATTCCTTCTTCGTATTCTTCGATTAAAGCATAGTCATAGATAGTTTCATTTAGATCTGTCCAATTTTCATGAACTGCTTGGAAAGCCCTATCCTTGTCTTTATAAAAGCCCCAGCATCTTCTGTTTCCTGTGTCAGTCCATCCTTTTTCATCCAAATCAAGTCTACTGAATACTGTAATGAAATAATATTTTTCTCTTTCATATAACGGACATGTTTCAGTATTTCTGAACATAGCCATTGAGAACAAGCCTTCCTTGCTTAATCTATTAGCAATGTTTCTTTCGCACTCTAAATAATGGCATTCATTACCACACCACGTTATATCATCGTGAATCCATTCATAGTCCATTCCATTCACCCCTTTCTATCTTTCTGAAACAAGTCCATGAGCAAAGATACAAATTTGCATAAGACTTTTTTGTTCTAATGGTTTTCCTGTATACCCATTCAGCACCGGCATAAAATTCTTTATTGCAAACAGGGCACACATGACGAAATCCACCAACTGGATCTGTACATCTATCCATTAAAATTCTCCTTCATTGAATCTTCACAGTCGTTTAGTATACTTTTAAATGTTTCAATGTTTATATCTTGGTTGCTATAAGCATCACGCATTGGATACTTGTACCAGTTAATCTCAAAGTTCATTAGTTTATAAACAAAATTAGGGAGTTGAGCTATTGCCTCGTCCTCTCCCCAATAATACGGTCTTATAATAAATGTCTTATTTTCAAAGTATTCTTTGTTTTTATAATGTCCATACGCGTCGAAGCCGTTGTTTTCCAGAAATTCCTGAAACAAATCTTGATGCTCATCTCTTGGAACTACATATTCCCCGCGACTGTTACCGAATATTAAGTTACCAAGTTCCATATCTTCGATAGTTGCTTTTTTCATTAGTCCCAAAATCTAGGTAAATTTCTACCTATTTCTCCTAATATTTTTTCACGTTTCAATTCATTTTCTTTTGTTAGTTCTTTTGTTTTCTTAAAGTAATTATCTTTTATTTCTTCGTCTTCTGGAGATAAATCAAATGTTATTTTAATAAATCCGTTCTCATCTTTAGTTTCATGCCATGCTTTATCCATTGCATGTTTAAAAGCCTTGTAATATTCGTTATTTTCTTCGCCGTCAAAATCACATGATTTAGAACACCATTCAAGATCTTCTGCCACATCGTATAAATAATCTTTCCATACATCTGGAGTATCCCACGGCTGAACACCAGGATATCCATGACCATTATCTGCAAGATATTTTATAGCTTCGGCTCCAACTTTGGTCCACCAGTCACACCAATTCCACGCATCCACATAAGCAAACCCATACCTTCCTCTGTGCCACCAGTTTCTGAAGTTCCAATAGGTTTCTTTTATCCATGCCCATGGATGAGTTAAGTAATATGTTTTACGATACGGATAAGTCCATACACTTAAATCATTTTTCATTCTTATACTCCTTAGCATTAACTAAAGCCCTCGAAAGATCGTCGATTATCTGATGAAGCATTCTTAGTTGAAGCTTCTTTTCCCAGTTAGTTCCCTTTTCAAGTAAACAAAACTTTAAATGTAAAAGTTCATGTACTAAAACCTCTTCAAAATTGAATGGTCTTAGACATACTATTTTTTCCTCAGTGTTTGTTTCCAAGCGCTTTGACGGGTCTATTGTTTGTATTCTCGCAGCTTTAACTGTCTCTTCGTAAGCAACACATCCGTCCGCATACTGTAAGTCCATTTCCTCTGGAGATACATTTGTCTGAAGTTCAATAAGCCAATCTTGCAATCCAAGTCTTTTTTGCCATTCAACCAACAGTTCAACCTCGTTTGGCATAGAATCACCTCTTTATATTTCTCCAAAATCGAATCCATTTGTATTTCCATGGAGATATAATATTAAGATTGTCGTTGAGCGTGCATCCACAAACTGGACATCTTTCGAAATATCCGTCTTTGACGTATTCTGGAATATAAAGCGTACCACATTTGTAGCACTTTACTGTCCAAATTCGTTTCACAACTTCCTTTGCCATTTTTCCCTCCTAAAATTTCCAAAACTTAAAACACCCAGCGGGTGTTCTAAATTAAAGAAATTGTTACTAGTACTGTATGCAGTAGAACCCATCTCTACTCATCTGTATAAACTTTTTATTTCATGAAATGCTTGAAATATAATGTTTTATTTAATTGTCTCTTCCCTTCGTCTGGGAATCGTTCTTCAAGTATTTCATACGCTTCAGCCTTCTTGTTACTAGTATTGTTACTATTATTTCTTATTTAAGACTTCTATTGCGTTTCTTACGCTTTCCTCATCCGGATGCGCATAACGATCCAACATTTTTGTAGAAGCCCATCTCATGATCTTCTGTACTGTCTGTGGCGCGACCCCCTCAGTAACTGTGAGTGCGGTGGCAGTAGTATGTCTGCATGAATAAGGACTAAGCTTTCGACAACCAGCCTGACTCAAGGCTTGATAATAGTGCTTGTAAAAGACATCCTTGCTGCAATACCAGAGGCCTTCTTTCAAAGCATCTTCCAGAATAGGAATAATATCTTTTGCCAAATATATAACAGCTTTCTTTCGTACTTTAGTTTTAATGCCAACGCCTACTATACGTCTGTTCTCAAGATCAACCATTTCCGGTTTTAATCTTCTGATCTCCCCAGTCATCATTCCGGTATAAATCATTACAAGAATAGCTCCAGCCCATTTGTTTCCTTCTTCGTAAACTTTCCAAATAGCTTTCTGTTCTTCTTCCGTAAATGGTTTACGTTCCTTTTCTTCTAATGTTGGAAGAACTATATAAGTCGGTAGTGTTTTGTCTACCCATCTGTCAGCTCCGGCTAATTTGAATAAGTGACTTAACACTTGTTTTACATCCCTTGCAGGATAATAAGTTAAGCCTTGAATTGAATTTCTTAAATCGCCTATTGTTAGCGATGCTATTTCATGGTGATGTATCTTCTCAAGTTTATTCCATGCTATTCTGTCGGCACATTGTTTACTGTCGGATAAGTTCTGGTACTCACCATTTTTGTATAAATTCCAATAATATTCCAGCGTAGGAGACTTTGTTGGACGACCGTTCAATTCTTTTAACGTAGGGCAAAAAGCCAGGGCTTCTTTCTTGGTCTTGAACCCGCACTTTGTCTTTATAATAGGAAGTAATTTTGTGTTATCTGAATTTGGTTTCCATCCTATAACAACTCGTGCTTCCCAATACTTTCCTCTTTTAATTGCAGATCCTTGACCGTTGCCTCTGGCTTTTGACTTGCCCATACATGCCTCCTGCGACTAGTAGGAGAATTATAACAACAAAACTTATTCTTGTAAACTTATTCAAACAAAACCGGGTCAGATACTTCAGCAAAGAACTTCCAGTCATTCAATACAGATTTCATTGATGAATAAACAAATTCTGTTTTCATACATCTTATAACATATGAATTTAAAGTCTGATAAAACCCTACTATATACACACGACATTTTGGCACTTTTGTATCTTTTTTGCCAATATACATTGCATATGTTTTCATTGTTTTCCCTCAAACCATTTTATAAAACCTATTTTAGGTATTTTAACTCTGGAACCAATTTTAGTTGCAGGAAAGCCTAATTGCTTAATATCATGCTTTGCTTGCCAGCGTATGATATTTGGATCACACCCTAACACCGGAGCTATATCATTTGGTGTTAAGATATCCTTATTTATTTTTTTTATATCTTCTATAGTCATATCGATTATAAAAGGATAAAAAAATTGTCGATGATAATTTATTCACCAATCGAATATCTCATGTAATTGACTTTCTCGCCAAACCTATTCACAGAGGACTCTCTTTTACGTTCAATTGGAATTCCTTCTCGTTCAAGATCCATAATTCTTGCGCCAAGCCTTGTGATCCCAAGATCCATAAACGCTTCCATAGTGGATATAGAACCGAATGTTTTCATGTAATTCTTAATTCTTTCCTTGGAATTCATAATAGCCTCCTAAATATAGTTCTTTCTAAAAACTTCCATCCATTTATCGTGACCATATATTTCTTCAAACGCTTGTTGGGCTTCTGCTTTCAGTTGTAAATTTTTGTTCTTATCATATTGAGCGCCTTCTGTACCAGTATGGCAATTATGACATAAAAAACACCAGACCCCATACTTCTCCGACCATTTACGGTTTGGGCCTGCCATAATATGATGCCGCTCTAAATTATACTGTCGTCCGCACAAATAACACTTTTCTTCATTACTCAGTATGGACTTGCTCATTCTTCCTTGCCCATATAGCCAATGATCTGTCTATTTCATCTTGTGTTATTACGGGTAGCCCTAATGCGTTTGCGTCTTGGATTAAACTTTGGATTAAGTCGTTCATCTGTTTTGTGTCAAAAACTGAACTTCCATAATACAACGTAACGTTTGTACACCCAGGAATCTTAGACGGCTCCGTTTCGGCTTGCCATCCAAGTCCTTTACTTGTCCATCCTTTTATTAATTTTTCAACTGCGATGTTTTTAGCGCATACTATATCCGAAACACCGCCAATATCTTTTATTGCTTCACGATAAACTTCACTTTTCTTTTTATTAACTCTTGCTGCTATTTGATCTATTAAAGCCCAGGCTAAGTTATTGCTGTCCATTGATCTTCGCTTGGAGTGTCTTTTTATATCGATGTCGACATCCTTTTCGATAAGTTCGTCAAACATTTCACTAAAGTCGCTTTGAACAGTAACAACAATGTCTTGGGTGCCATCATGGTTTATTTTTAAATCTTTCAGCCGCCCAAGCATCAATCTTCACCTTCTTTAAGCAGGTTCATAAATTCATCTTCGGAAATGTCTATTCGTGTATTTTCTTTTATAATTTTATATATTCTATGAGCAAAATTATCCAATGTTTCTTGTGTTATGTATCTTTCCTTAACTTTTACGGTGTTTGTTCCAATATCATAATCCCATAACAAATTGTTGTTAATACGATCATATGTCAAATAACCTTGTGTTGTATTATTTGTTGCGTATGTGGTATAAGTATTTGTTGTAACAGGATAATTAAAATTTGGATAGTCGGTTGGCATTTATTTATCACCCTTTATCAAATCAATAATCTCTTCCTCCGTTATTTCTTTTCTTTTGTTGAATGCTTCTGCGAACATTGTCCATTGTATTGTTGGAGAAGGTTGTATGTATCCAGAACAATCTGATATAGTAGATGTTACAGTGTTTAGGCTGTTAATATATTTATTTGTTGTCGTATTGGTTGTCATGTTCCAACCATAACGTGCTTCCTGATACACTTTGAAAATTTCATCAAACGAATATCTGTCTGTCATATATTATCAACCTTCGATGCCAGCATGTCAGCATGATGAGTCCAAAGAACATTTTGATATTTGCGAATAGCCGCATCGTATTCGGCCCATTCTTCTTTTTCATAAGGCCCCATATGATATCTGATACACAACATTTCTTCTTCTGTAAGATTGATAAACTGAGATAGCAACATTAATGATTTAACGGCATGACCCTTTAACAACGTATTTGCATTAAACTCATAATGGAATTTTTCTTTTGTGCTAATTCTTTCTCCGCTTGCTGTGCAATCAAAGTCTTCATCATAAACTTTTTTGTATTGATCACACTTACATAAATCATGAAACATTCCAATAATAAAAGGACTTTCATCTCTTTGCCAACATAAATCGTTTTTTTCTGTAAGCTCCCAAAGTCTAAGGAAAACCTGTTTGCTGTGATCATACAGACCGCCTTCGTATGCTCCGTGGTATTTAGTCGAAGCAGGAGCCGTAAAGAAACCACCATTTTCAAGGTACGTCATAAACTTATTATTTGCCATAACAAGCTCGTCGCTTTCCTCAGACGCATAATCTCTCCACAACTTAATAAATTCAAATATTCTGTCATTCTCCAATCTGCTTCACTCCTAACCCAACATCACTCATACGAATTGCCATCATGATATCCTTTTCGTAATCTCCGGGCACTTCTATTGGCGCACCATTAATCAGCCAAATAATCGTGTCTTCCCCGTTAAAATAAAAATCAGTTAAAAATTTCGTATTAACATGTCGTTTATTTCCAAGCTTATCTTTAACGATAATCCACATATTTTGCTCCTTTTTAACCATTTTTACCCACATATTTTTCGGTCGAGGGCGGCTTTCAATGCCGCCCTCTCCCAATCATTCATTCATAATATCCACCGCATTACAAAGAATATCAGTCTTTTGCTTTATAGTATCGTATTTCTCTTTTTCCTGATTATAAAGTTCCATATACTTATCCATTGCATTCTTATGCTCTTCTTGTTTCTTCATTAAAAGTTCAAGCTTTGTCTCGATACTTTCAAATCTCTGTTCCGTTCTTTTTTCTGTCTTCCCCGTCAATCCATGCATCCATTTGTATTGATAAATCTTTTTCTTAGCCTTTGCTTTATCAATTCCCATCTCATCCATTAGCCATTTGATTTGATCTCCGGATTGAAGCGAAACTTCCCACCAACCAGTAAACGGGACTTCGGAACGAGTCTTCGCTTTTTCTTCTACTTTTGGCTCATCTATCTTTACTTTTTCTTCTTCCATCTTTACTTTTTCCATTTCACGCCGTCTTATATTTTCTTCTCTCGCTTTTTCGATCAATGTTTTACCACCATACAACGGTATTGGTGGATCACTATATACTTCATTTGCCAACAACTGTGCTGCTCTTTTCCCCGCTTCGCAAGGTGTTTTACATCTTGAACAAACAGCAAAATCTCCTCTTGCTTTTCCGCATGTGTCTATATGTTTCTTTTTAATTTCCTGAAGCGTCATATCTTCCAATGCGACAACCGGATAATAATGCACAGGCCCATTTGGAACATACGGAATATCATATCTTCTCATTTGTTAACCTTTCTTTTATTCATCAAATATCATAAAACTATAAGGAAGAGTGTGACAAAACTCTATAAACTCTTTCCAATCTTTTAATTTATGCCCTTCTCTTTGGCGAACAATATTTCTTAATGCTGCATAAGAAAACATTACTGTCCTTTTTTGTATAAATGATTCAGGTAATGCTTGAATAATGCTTTGCCAGATTTGCTTTTTATATTCTGGGTCTTCTTCGGCTCTCCATGCTTCCATTGAAGAATTGATGCTGTCCAGAACATAGTGCAAATAATCATTATTCATACTATCATGCTCAAAGTCATCGTCTGTTAACGGACGTCTTGTTAATGTGTGCATGGTTGATGTCGAAACTTTTTCTACGCCAAAGCGATATGTATCAATTTGCTTCCAAAGATACAATGGCGCTTCAATTTCAACCCACGCTTGAATCATCCTTAAATGTTTACAATGTTCAGGACCAGCTTTCTGAAGTTTCAAAGAAAGCTCTTTGTCTTTTTCACCAAGAACAAATTTCTCAATGGTTTCTCCATCACCTTGAGTAATTTCCCAAACCGAATCACTTAAATGCCATGACGACATTGGCGACCGCATTGCGTATATCGCAGGTGCAAACCCGTCAGCTTTAATCAAACGTATATTCATTACCAGTAGCCTCCCTGTATGCTTTACGTATTTTAATTATGTCTTCAAGAAGTTTATCTTTATCTTGTTGTAAAAGATAAATTTCTTTATACATGTTTTCAACACATTCTTTTACTTCTGCTGTATTATGATCTTCTGGACAGTATGCGCAAAACCTCATACTAGCAAGGCCCCTGATAGCTTGAAAGCATTATAATCAGTTCATGTGGGGTCACTTACATCACCTCCTTTTGATTTTTTAAGTATTACTTGAGTAAAAAGATCAGCAGCTTGCTTTTCCTCGTCTGTTAAGAGAATTTCGTAAATAGCAAGTTTTGTTTCTAAATCATGGACTTCTTTAATCTTTTTTAGAAGTGCTTTAATCATCCTTCTTTTAAATTCTTCCAAGTTACCACTCCGTCCATTTAATATTATCTATATCTGTTAAAACACACGATTCAGTTACGTTTGGATGTCTGCGAATCCAGTCAGCATAACCGTCTTCGTCTGTCATATCATCTCGAATTTTATCTAAAATATGTAATCCTCTTTTATTTAATTTTTTATTTAAATATGTTCCATCAGAAGTGCATTTTGTATCATCAAAATCCCAATCTTTTTTCCAAGGCCCAATTAAAACTATTTTTGAACCTGATTCTATAGCAAGGCTCTTAAGTTTTTTTACACAAGAATCTGCAACTCCTTTTCGTCCACTTGGAGCTATTGCATCAGATTCTGGGAAATTTAAAACATTGTCTACCGTAAAAAAGATTACTTTCATTCGGTTTCATACCTTTCAGAATAGAATTCCCCATTCATGTTCTTTTTTAGATATGCCGCTTCAAATGAAGATATCATCCGAATGGGTTCTTTATCTCTTGAAATACCAACTTTAACTGGTTTATATTTATTGTATTTTTTATCGTGATACATTGTTTGGGCATACTGTATTAACCGTTTAGCATTTGGCGCATAAAAAAATTCGATTACTTCTGGCGGCTTTTTATCGTATCCTACTTCTAATCTATATATGTATGTTCTTTTCATACAAGCTCCTTTAATTCGCCTTGCTGAATTAACCACGCAATTGCAACAGCAACAGCATCTGATTCATCATCACACTTGTAATCTTGTTTCCCGACATATGCTTCAAGCGATTTGGCGACTTCTTCTTTTTCTGATTTGCCAGACCCGGTTATAAGTTTCTTGATTGTAACAGGATAAATGCTGTACCATTCTTTTTTATATAAGTTCCATAATTGCCAGTCTAACAAACCGACAACTTTGGATAAGTTTCTTTCTGCTGGAGTTTTCATATGCATTATTTCAGTCTCTCTTACAAAAAAAGTATTATAAGACGGAAAAGCCGCATTTAAAAAAGCTATACGAATATCAGAAAGCAATTCTCCATGACATTTTTTTCTATCGTTTTTGTTATCTACAGAACTTATTTTTTTTAATATTAATTTAGTTTCATCGCTTGTTTTATCAACAGTTAATAAAGCAAACCCAGGCCTTTTAAGTGATAGGTCTGCTCCTAAAACATTATACATTCTAGGAAAATTTATTACTTCATTATCCGAAGCCTTAGGCATGTAAGCCACCGGCTTCCTTTATATACTTTAAACTGCTTGCTCTCTTACCGCATTGTGGACAATATTTAAACTCAGGTCTGTTTTCTATCCATGCGGTTCCTTTTGCAGTAATTACAAACATTTCCTTACCAAAGATGGGCCTGCCGATTGCATCAACCCGCAGGCCGCATCCAGAACATCTCCACCCTTTTTGTGCTGCATCTAATTCAAAAACAACAAAGTCATCCAAGGTAACCACTCCTATATTTAATGAGCAGCCAACCTTATTGTCTTTTTTATTAAATTCTGTGGTCGATCTGCGTTTAATTTCCTAAGGCCTTTTGTAATTCGCTAATGATCATTTTTGCTATATCTTTTTTAATACTAATAACGGGCTGTGTGACATTGTATTTATCAAAATATTCTTGTCCAATCTTTGCCCGCTTTATTTTTACTGCTTCTGATTGATTTGCAGGTCTTTCGTATCTTGTTAGCACAATATCAGAAGCCTCTCTTATGCTTTTAGCTTCAAAGAGAGCTTTTATAACTGTTGTATATTTTTGAAGCTCAATCCATAAATAATCTAACTGAAGATTAAGATCGCCAATAGAAATTTTTCTTTCTCTTGCTATATCGAGAAGTCCTTGCTTGCGTGTATGATAACACCATTGTGCTAATCCATAAGCAATACCATCTTTTACAAAGTTGTTATATGCTCCTGTATCTACAAGAGCTGTATATTCAGCATTTGTAAGTCCACGTTTTTTAATATTGTTTGCCAGCATTGGATTAAATGAACTTTCCGCAAACAAGTTTCCCATTAAAGCAGCAGTTCCATATGGATTATTTAATTTATTGTTTAAATAATCCCAAATCATTTTTTCAGTTTTCATCTTCGTGTAGCGGAACAGTATACTTGTCTGTATAATCGTCTTTGTCCGCATCTCCAAACACTAAAATTTCAAACTTATCGCTGTCAAAATCCACATGATCTTCTTTAAATTTATAGGTAGGACGAATAATAACTAGATCTTGCACATAAGCACCGTTTGGAGATTCGATACCAACATAAAGTTCCTTATCGAACTCGCCAGTGTTACGTTCTGAAACAATCTTATATCCATTGGAAAGTTCAATTGAAAATTTATCCAACTTTTTCACTCCTTAAACATCCATTTTCATTCAACAATGCTATTAATTCTTCATCAGAAACATCTTCTATGTTACTAATAAAAAACTTTGATGCTAATCTCTCTAAATCAACTTTTTTTATCCTATCTACATCGGCACTTATGTTTATATTTTGACCCAAAGAAACAGATAAAGATGCGTTTGCAACGTTATATATTGTAGCCTCTTTGTTTTTTTCATCTATTCCAACAACAAACCATTTTTGATTGTAAAACATACTATCTCCTAAGATAAAAAAAAGGGGCAGGATGTTATTCCTGCCCCACTGCATTACTGGTTGAATTCCGCGTCAAGCGTTTCATCCAGCTCCGTTTCGGCAGAAGCTAACGCATCTTTTGCGTCCTGAATAGCTTGCTTGTAAATTTCGACTTCCTTCATAAGGTCTTGAATTTTAGTGGTTTCCATAGGTTCAACCTCTCCTTTGTCGATTAAGTCCATCAAGTCATTCTGGTCTTCGCTGCCGTAATTGTGTACACTCAAATACATCACTCCTTAATCAAAAAATATTAATCACAAGGCTGTTACCTCTTTTCGCCGTCATTTGTGTACACCGGACGGTCGCCATGTTACTGGTCATTTAACCGATCATCTGAAGTCGGCACCTTTCCCTTATACTGACTTTCGAAAGGCTTCATAATTTGGTACCGAATTATTCAAAGTCATCTTCATCGTAATCGTCATACTCAGAAGTTATGTCATCAACTTCTTCATCATCTTCGTTTGGCTCACCATCATATACGTCATAAACACGCATACGTTTATCTAACTTTGAATTTGCTTTTACATTTGCTTTTTCTATTAATCCCATTAATCTTTTAACGCTTAAAGGAGATGATACAACTGAACCATTATCAAGGAAAATTGCAGACTTAGCCTTTGCTAAGCCGCAACCGTTAATCAGTGTCCCATTTTTTCTTTCGTCTGATATTGTTTTTCTTGCTTGATATATTTCTGTTGACATAATAGCCACAATACGAGTAGCACAAATTGATACGTCAAACTGCCTGTTATCACTACGCTTATTAGAGATGCGAATAAACCGAAGAGGAACCATATATCCCATGAGAACTTCACTCCTTACTAACGGAGACGGTCGGCTTTGGTGCCGACCGTCTCAGAATGATGCTCCCACTTATTCGTCAATCCATGTGTCAAACCCGTCAATGATATTTACTGCGCTAAATCCATCTCCGAAATTTGTGTGATGAATTTCTCCACCTACGATACCAGGCACACTATATCCTTCATATCCTTCTGTACTATAATGATTTGCTCCGGCTATAATTCCTTCAACACTATAACCTACATAATTTCCATTTGCATCGTAGTGATTCATTTCACCAAAGAGTCCCTCTTGAGAATAACCAATATAACCATTTTCGTCATAATGATTAATCTCTCCAAACAACCCTTCCTGACTATAAATGTGTTTCATTTCTTTTGCCTCCATCAATTACTGTGGGAGCACTGAATAACTTTCTACCCAGATATCTTTTTCTCCGGGTATTTCTGCTTTTTGTCCGCCTTTATATGTAAACCTCGGACTTATAGTATGTTTGTTAATTGTAATGCAATTTCCCTCTTCAAAGGGTTTCTTTGCGAAATCATTTTTTCTTATTCTTACAAGTCCAGTTGTACCACGTTTAACAGAATAAAGCGTTGTTTTAATTCCATATTTGTCGTCAACGTTTCTTACAAAATACAAATTATCTGGTTGAGAATTGTCTGTCGATAAACACAACCCAACATTTGAAAGTTCTGAAGCAAGCCTTATCTTTACATCTAAATCTTCATCTGCCAACTCTTTTTCAAATTTACGGCATAGTTCAAGCCTTGCTTCATATGATTTAACAGTCTTTGTAAGTTTGTTTTTTCCTTCAAAAAATTCTTTATATACCTTCATTAACTTTCCTGGCTTGCCAAACTGTTCAAAGTAATTAAGCTCAATCAGAATACAGATTTGCCTTGTGTCGAGGCATGTCTCCATCTGAATGGCCCGCAATACGTCTGTGAAAGTAGAGTACGAGTTGACGCCCAGTTTCTGTAGGTCTCGTGCAGCTTGCTTGCTCATAAATCGGATACTTGATAAAGACTGAGATATTGTTTTACGTTCCTTGTCCATAACCCAGTCTCTGTTGTCTTGTCCAAATCTTCCGGCAGTTAAGCTAATGTTCTTATAGCGTTTCATTTCGCTTATAATTGCTGATATTTTGTCCGTGTTTTTCTTTTCATCGTATAACTTTAACATGGTTATATATAGTTCATACGGATAATGAACTTTTAACCATGCAGCGTATAAACTGTCACACGCCATTGAGAACGCATGAGCTGCACAAAACATATAATTTGCCGCGTCTTCTATAATTCTCCAGATCTGTTCTACTGTCTGGTGTGCCTTTTCTTCTGATGCACCTTCTTGTTCTTGAAGAACTTTTGTAAATCCTTTCTTGAATTCTTCTTTCGCTTCTAATACTTTTTCAGTCTTCTTTTTCTTACCACATTACCCTCGGTTTCCCGATATTTATTAAGGGAGTAGACTATCTCATCAACCCAATAGGTTGTGTGGCGCTTCACTGATGGAGTTTCACCATACAGCTACTTCCGTACGGAATAGTCGTTACACCTTCACGCAGTTACCTGCGAGCTTGGCACGGTATCAACATGTAAAACTTCATATTTATTTAAAATATAATCCAGTTTTAATAATGTATCTTCTATATATGTTATAAATTCAAGGTTTATTTTATTCTTTTTACAATATTCAATCTTCATAGCGTCTGTGTATTCTCTTGACGTTCTTCCGATATCAGACCAGGTGTCTGGTTTGAAATGTTGTTCACCTTGATATTCTAACAAGAAAAACCCATCGACTGTATATATTTTAAAATCAAACCTAAGAGGACGTCCATTAGAAGCTTTTAAATCATCGAACTTTGCTTCTTTTTCGAAAACAAAACCATAATGTCTAAGATAGTTAATAATAATACCTTCGTTTATGCTTGCTCTCATACAACCACAACTTTTTGTATTACCACTCTTTAAATTGCTTCCACTGCAAACGCAAACACTGCCACAAGTGCATTCGCAAACCCAACGCACTTTCTTTCCACCGATGTTTGATGCTCTTCCTTTTACTGTCAGCTCTCCAAATCTTTTACCAGTTAAATCTTTTAAAAATCTTTTAGATGATTTTTTACTTTTCAAACATCCGCAAGATGAAGTTGTTCCAGATGTTAAGTTTGGATATCTGACAATACAAGTATTTCCGCAATCACATAAACACTTTATTAGCTGAACTGTTCCAGCTTTCCCAGCTCTTTCGATAACTGTTAACATTCCATACTTGTTTCCAATTATATCTTTCATATGAACGCCTCCTTTCTGTTTTATTTAGCTTTTTACCGTTAGCCTCTTTTGAGACACCCTACATTTGTAGGTTCACCACATTTTCAACATACATTACTGTATATTGCCACTAATTCTTAATGGCTTTTGTCGTTGCATATGCTTTTGGACCAGGAATTCCAGCGGCTTTCAAAATTTGCAAGATCTGTTCATCAAACATTAAGAAGCTGTCTGGTATTTCTTTGGTAGCTAACAATTTATCCAAAGAAGGAATTTGATAAGAAAACCGTTCTCTGTTAATGAACGTTTGAAGCATTGATTTAAAACCAGGTCTTATAGCTGCAATAAAAGCAGCTAACTCTGTCACGTTTTTTGGTTTATATACGTGACATCGTTCAGATGACTTAGCTCGCTCTACCTGGTTTAAGCCCATCGTAAATCCATCTGAATACAATCTCCAGACTTCTTTATCGTCTTTAACAGCATTCAAAAGTTCATCTACAGACATAACGGGTTGTCCTATGAGTTTAAATGTATCAGAAATTACTTTAACAACATCAACTCGAAGAAAGTCCGCTTTCAAATAATTATAAGAGTCTGCTGTTTTACCATCTATGTACGCAGCATATACAGGTTCTTTTGAACCAGTCTTTGACTTAACCCTTATTATACCTATCTCTCTGCGAAGATCTTTGTCCGACAGAAGATGTGCGCAGGGATGCAAGAGACATGGATGTTTCCATCCGCTTTTGTCGTCTCTTTGACTATATCTTCATCTCGCAATTGCGAGAGCATGGCACTTCGGAACTACGAATTTCACGTAGATCCTACTCCTTTACAGGATAGTCGATACACCTTCTCCTTACGGAGCTTGGCACGGGATTAGCATGAGTGATAACAAAATATTAGTAACAGATTGAGGAATATTTTCTGTGTACTTAATTTCATACAAAGGTATGTTCATTTGTTTACAATATTCCTTCTTCATTGGGTCTGTTTCTTCTCTAACAGTTCTCCCAAAATCTCCAGTATCAATATAATGTAATTCACCTTGATATTCTATAAAAGCTTTTATCGTATAATCATCGTTATATATAACAAAATCCATTCTTGGATGCCCACCAGCTTTAGTCGTCAAGTCGTTTAGAATATACTGTGTTCCAAATTTAATTCCCATATCTTTAAGAATGGCATACACAGCTAACTCACCTTTTGACATGGCTTTACAACCACAGCTGATAATATTGCCTTTAGTTAGATCGCTTGCGTCAACCACAGTCCAATTTCCACAAATACATTCACATGCCCATTTAACGTGTTTTCCGTTTGAACCATTTTTAGCAACATGATCAGCTCTCAAGCATCCGAATATTTCATTTGTTAAATCTTTTCTTGTAGAAGATTCGATACTTCCTTTTAAGCAACAACTTAATTGCGGTCTCCAAGAACTAGTAAGATGTCCGCTTTCAACATCAACTATCTTTCCACATCTGTGGCATTTACATAACCATCTTGTGTGTTTTCCTGGTCCTCCGCTTCCTTCTACTATTTCAATAGCTTCTAGATAACCAGATCTATATCCGGTCAAATCTTTCCAATGCGGCATGCGCATCACTCCAAAAGCTATCACTTTTAGCTTTCCCCGTTAGCCGTATTTCATACGACACCCTAGATTTCTAGGTTCACCATGATTCACATAATGTCGCCATTATGCAGCCCCAATCTGAGGCGATAGGTTTGTAACGATACCTTTATATTTTTTAGATGCTTCAATTAATTCAAGATATTTATCTTCAACATACGATTCTATCTTAACATAATCATCAACATCATAATCTGGATCGTCAGCATTGTTTTCTTTTGCATGTTTTACATCAAGCTCATAATTCTGAATTTGTTTTGCAACTTCATTTGCAGTTTCAAAATCCAGATCTCTTGCACGAGCCAATAGCTTAAACGCTGAAAGAGTTTTCGCTGTGCCGTAAGCTATCATAGGCAGACATCCATACTCACCAAGTATTTCCTTTCCTGCCTTTTCAAAAGCCTCGACATTAGCCATGTTGCAATCCAAATCAGGTAATCCATTTGCCAGCCTGTCTGCTGAAATAAATCTTTCAGGATACATTTTTACAGGAGCCTTTAGTCTATTTATTGAACTGAATCCCATCGCATAATTAGAAACAAATGATGCCCCAGAGCCTCTTCCAGTCTTAGTTAAGACTCCACCATATTCTATTCCTTTATCTATTATGCGTTTCATTATTAATGGATAATCAGCAGTTCCTGTGCTTGTCATAGTATCCATTTCAGCATGTATTTCAGCAGCTTCTTCTTTATTTGGCATTCCTGCTTTTCGTATATACTCATCACAAACTGTCTTTTTATACAAATAGTTTCTTCTGTCTAATGGCACATCTGGATATGGATTTGGTATTTTTTTCTCATTAGTAAAATGAATACCTTCAAACTCTCTTAGAATCAAAGTATTTTCCATAGCTTCTTCTATTTGAGCCATGTTTAGAACACCTTGATCTTTAAGCATTTTTAAAGCAATTTCCGCAGTTGGAAGAAATAGCAGAAATTCGTCTTCATTTCCGTAAGTTATTTTTGAAGCCAGCAATAATTCACGGCGAAGATCTTTTTCTTCTTCATATACATAATGACTGTCGGTTCCATATATCAAAGGCCATCTATGTTTTTTAGACAGTTCCAGCATCCATTTATTTCTTTCTACTTGTACTTCTTGTGGATGCCCTTGCACTTCAAGATAGAAATTCTCTCTAAAGATATTATAAAGCTCCGTTAACATTGTCTCATCTGTTGGACCAGCAACACATGCGCTCGTGCATAAGAAGTTTTTATAATCTATCCTTCGTAATAAATCAAAATCAATTCTGGCATGATAATAAAAACCACTTAGATTCGCTTCAGAAAGAATCTCGTTAAGCTGATAAAGTCCTTCCATATTTTTAGCAACAAGAATTAAATGAAAACCTCTATGTTCCTTAATCGTTCTGTCTGGTACAAAATAGGTTTCTGCTGCTGCTAATGGAGTCATCTTGAAGTTTTCGTCAGAATATTTTTTTGCCAGTTCAAACTGTTGCCAAACATTAGATCTGTTTCCATGTTCGGAAATACATAGAACACGATGCCCTCTTTCTCTATATACTTTGGCATAATCCTCAATTGACATTGTTGAATCTGGTTGCGTTAAACAATTAGAATATGATGTATGAACATGATACGGTTCGTATTCCAACATGGTACGTATCATCCTTTTTGTTTTATGGTTCGTTTTTTAGTTTACAATACGTTTTTTACCATTTTCATCTTTTGTTGGTATTATACCTTCGCAGTGCAATACAACATTCATAGTTGTATCAGATATATCATTTTCCGGATCATAAGCATCTGCATCATCATTTCCATACATAATTGGATCACAATGTATACATTCACCAGATGGTAAATAAGTATATGTACCCATCCACCATTCAAGTTTGTCTGGAGGTGTTACATAATATTTTTTAGTAACTTCAGTACCAGATCTAACTGCAATCATTCGCAACATATAATTCTCAGGATCTTCTATAACTTTCCATGGATTGTTTTCTGGGATATTTGATTTACGATAAAACGTCCATATACCAGATCCTTTATCAAATAAAACAATCTCTTCGTTTTCCCAAAAGGCTTTTGATGTTATCATTCAATCACCTCTTACCACGGCATGCATGCATCATTATCTGTACAGAAATATACGCCGTCTAAACCTTCAAACACTTCACGCGCAATATTCTCCATGAGTGTAGATCTCAAACCGTGAAGATCTCCAATGTTATCGTTGTAGTATTGAATAACTTCCTTTTCAAAAGATACAAATGTCATTGGATTTGTTCCAATAGTTACATCCTGAATTTCAACTACTGAGTTATTTCCACTAAAAAGTTTTTTAATATAATAGCTACTATTTTTAGTTTTTGTGTTAGCTGGAATAATAGTAATTAAAAGTTCGACACCGCCAAAGTCTTTCATTTCTGGAAGAAGCTTTGTTAATGCTTCATATTTGTCGGTATCATCAACTTTAATTACAAGATTCATCTTATCTTCGTCGTATTCGACTCTGATATCATGATCTTTTTCAAACAATGCTTTAATTTTATTTACGTATTCAGCCCACGGGGGAGAAAGTTTTAATTTGTTCATAATTATTCCTCCTTTTGTTCTTCCAGCCATTTCAAACCTTTTTCAGTAAGCACAAATCTATCTTCATCGTCGATATATCCGTCATCTGCTTTTTGAAATGCATCACGGATATCAGACATTTTTAGAACTTTGCGTACATTTAAAAGTTCACCGTCGTTAAATACTTTGCAGTTTATCTCGATCTCAACAGAATTTTCAGGTAGATACACCATTGCACGATGTTCTGTTAAATTAACTTCTTCATCCATTTTACTTCCTCACTTTGGTGTCAATAAGACTCAAACATAAAAGTTAATCAACAGTGATATTGTCAAGAACATTTTTAAGCTCTGCTTTTCCAGTTTCTCCCATTTCAAGATCGAACAAAACCTGCTTTGTCTTTTCTCTCATTTTTGTTCGAAATAAATCTTTTTCTTTATAGTTGGCTTCCTCAATGTTCTTTTTCTGTATGTTTCCTGTAATACTAAACAAACAACATCCACGATATCCATAGTCATACTCAAAACCTCTTGACGCAATATATTTTTCTGCATCTTTAGAGGCTTTTTCCATAATATCTTTTACATGTTCGACAATGTCTCGTCTAGTTTGTTCATATTCTTTTCCAATTTCATCGATTTTCACTTGATACTTCTTGTAAATTTCATCTTCTACATATTCGCGAATTGCTTTTGTAACTCTCATGTTAACTCCTTAAAATCATTCCATTTTATTTTTACAATTACTCTATTATGACAACGATCATTCAGTTCTACCATCGGTCTGCATACTATACCTTCCATTTCGTGTTTGCCGTTACCAAGAAAAGACATAGGATGTGATTTTACATACTTAACTGCAGCATCAAGATCTCCGCAACCAACAACTGGAACCACTTTAATTCCAAACGTTTCTGCACATCTTTCAACAGAAGCCCTATCCTGATAATTAGCGCCGATCTTCAAATCAAACATAATAAAATCTACGCCTTTATTATCTGTGTAGTCTCCACCGTTTTGAATCTTGGTTCCGTAACCTTCGCCCATTATGTATACGTCACGATCACCAAATGTCTGTTCAAACAATTGTGCGTTAGTTTCTCCACCGAAATATTCGTTCAATTTGGCAACCAACGAAGCTGGAATGCTAGCATTATCAGTACGTCCACCAAATTCAACCTTGTGTCCATCCCAATGAACTCTAATATTTGTTCCGTCTACCTTTTCCGTCCAATCCCAATAAAGATCTTTAAGAAACCGAACAGTATCATTACAATACATGCCTTCAATAAGTTTTTTAGTACCTTCAACATCTCTCTGAAACAGTGTGCCAATCTTATGATATTCAATCAAAATAAATCACCTTTATACCCTTCATATTCTTCTGTCTTTTTCTTTCGTGTTGGTTCTATTCCATTTGGACAAGCCTTTCGTGCTCCACAAATATTCCAACAAAAATAATCAGACTTTTCCTTGCACTCAAGCCAATCAATCAACGAACACTCTTCGATACCAAGTATTTGTTTGGTTGCCCACTCTAAAGATTCGTCGTATTCTTCCTGAGAGAAAAGCCGTTGAGGTTTGACACCGTTTTCATTGAATAAATGAAACATTAAAATTTCTGGAAACTTACCAAACTTTTCTTTTATATAAGTAGAATATAAAAGTTGTTGTCGATACATTTTGTCTTGGTCTTTCTTAAAAGATGACATCGACTTTGACTTATGATCACATACAATAATGTCATTCGTTTTAAGATCTCTTAGTATCATATCGACAATGCCAATAAAAGGGCGTTCTTCTCCATTGGTTAATTTAAGATTCAGCTTAAACTTCTCCTCTGCTGAAATAACTTCATACCCTTCAAACTCATCGAAGTCTTTTAAAAACTGAATCCCGTTTTCATATGCCTTTTTTGCATACCCTTTAGCTGCTTGTAATCTAGGCCATGCTGTTACTACTTCGTTTGAATATCGTCGTTCATATTCGTCAAGCATTTGTTCTTTTGTAAGTATTTTCTTTGCCCAACGATCCAATAAATCATGAATTAAAGAACCTCGCTCCGCAAATGCATTACTGCTTTCTTCTTCAATGCCTTCAATTCTTTGAAGATAAAACCCATATTTGCATTCATCAAAAGAACTTAACTGCGAATAAGAATATACATGATCATCACCTAGTAATCCCAATGGAATCACCCTTTCTTAACTTGTTCCTTGAGTGTATATAAAACCGCCAATTTTCCACCAGTTTTGATCATATTCTTCAATAATTGTAGTGTGTTCAAGATTACTATTGTTTTCATCCAACCATTGTTCTGCTTCCGCTGTTGTTGAAAACATTTTGCTCATTGTTCCATCTTTGTACAAAATAGTAGCTATATACTTCATTTATTCTCCTTAGAATGGCTGCTGCTGAATACCGTCGTCTACTGCAAACTCTTCAAGAGTAGCTGCAGGGTTCTCAGGCTCTTTAATTCCGGTATGATCCCAACCATAAACAGTTTTATCGCCTGTGTTATACTGGAAGATTCTTCGATTTGCAGGATCGTAGCAAGTATTAATAAACCCAGTTACACCAAAGTCCCTATTCTTAGTCACTCGAATTCCTTTAGGAGATTTTTCAACATTCAGAACAACATCAGCCAAATTGGTTATAGCAGAACTACCACTTACATCGTCATTGCTAAAGGTAGCTCCCGCCGCAGTTTTACGAGGATGAGCAACACAAATTACGTGTGCCTTATACTTATTAGCAAACGCTTTAAGCTGTGCAGTAAACTTTGCCTGAGCTTTATTCTCTTCATCCGCAGAAACCAAAGCGCTCATGATGTTATCGCACACAAAAGTCTTAGTGCCGTACCTGCGAGCACAAGCTTCAAACACTTTAAGGATAGATTCCGTCTGTTTTTCGTCAGTTACAATGCTGTTATCGTAGAGAAAGAATTTACCAGCCAGCCAGTCTTTAATACGCTTCTGAATTTCTGCGCTTACACAGCAGATATTCTTACCAGAACGTTCGTCAGTCTTGTATTCAATATATTTACGTTCGGTTGCCTGAAGCATAATCCACTCAAGAAATTTATAAGAAGAAAGCTCTCCGCTATAAACACAAACTGTTTCTCCCTGAGAAATAGCGTTCAAGCAGAACGGTCCCGTTAGAGTAGACTTACCCTCGCCACGTTTACCACTGATAATGCAAAGGCTTCCTTCGCTAAATCCACCGATCATGTTATCAAGCGCAGGAATCTTTGTAAGCAGCCTCGGAACAGTAGTAGGATCAACGAAAGGGATCTTGGAAAGTTCAAGAACACCTTTAATAGGCGCAGGTTCACAAGACAGAACCATATTCTTAAGATATTCAGGCCCACAAGACATAAGAATCTCATTGGCATCTTTGCAAATACGGTTATAGTCTTTGCCATTCATTACAAATTCCGGGTATTCTCCGGGGACCATGCAGCGATCTTCACCAAGCCGCTTGGAGAGTGTAGATACCATCTCAAGACCGGGTTCATCAGAATCCCCAAACAGAATAATCTGATTGAACTTTTCAAGATATTCCCAGCAGAGATTAACCCATTCAAGATTGTTGCAACCGCACGGAACAGAAACTACGTTATAAACTCCAGCTTCGTAAAGAGCCAAAGCATCAATTTCGCCTTCGCAAATTACAAGAGGCTTATTGAAGTCGGTCATGTCCATGCCATACAGAATGGGCTCTGTGTTAGACATCTGCCATTCTTTCGGACCATCAGCTTTAGAATGGGGCTTGGGTTTACGATATTTAACATATGTCAAAACGCCATCACGATAGAACGGAAATACGATATTGCCTTTATCATCTGCTGCGATCTTCCAATCGAGAAGAGTCTGTTCTGAAATCCTTCTTGTGGCAAAGTATGTGACAATTTCTTCCGTCATCGGATAGAGAATGCTTGTATCCGGCTTTTCGTAAATTTTCTTTTGCTGTTTAGTAACCTTAGGAAGAGAGTATCCTGTAGGCATTTCTTCACCGAAGAAATCACAAAGCTGTTTAAAGCTTCCTTCTTTTGTACCTTTGCCGTCAATACCTTCACAAGTTCCACGTTTGCAATTCCAGGCACCAGTAGAAGTGTTAATCGAAAACGTTCCTCTGTCTTTGGATTTTCCTCCAAAGCAAATGGGACATACACCCTTGACCTGAAGTTCGTTTCCTACAATACGCCATTCATCAAAATTATGTTTCTCTGCCAGATTAATGACAGCTGCATTCATATTATCCATAGTGTTTTCCTTTCTTTTGTTTAATTTATTTCTTTTGTCGTTCTATTTACATGAGCTAAATATGTGAGTGTTAAATTAGACTTTTACAGCTCAGTTTTGGAGAGCTGTAAAAGTCCATATGTGTACCTTCTTGTTTCTGTTAATAACATTAGCAGAGTCTTTCGACTTTGCCTCATGTTAAATTAGAACGGAGGCGGATCGTCGTTAGCTTCGGTTTTCTTGTCTTCTTTTTTGCCGAAATTTAACGGGATAACTTCAGTTGCACGAACACTTAATGACTGTTTCTCAGTGCCATCCTTGGCAGTATACTTCTGTAGAATCAGGTCGCCATATACCTGAACCATAGAGCCTTTGGATATGCGAGGAAGAATAAATTCAGCAGACTTTCCCCAAACAGAAATGTTATAAAAGTCCGAAATGTAATTGTCTCCCTCTTTTTTAGTCGTATTAACTGCCATAGAAAAAGAAACTACAGTTGTTCCTTGCCAGTCTTTCTTTGCTGGTTCAGTTGTTATACGACCGAGTAAACCTACTTTAGCACAGTTTGCCATAATTCTTACCACCTAATTTCTATATTTGCGCCATAAGGTCTGATGCATTTCTCTTAAATATAATTTCTTTATTCAGACAAACACCCGGAGACGACGCACATCTCCGGGTGACTTAACACCAGTTCTTGGTCAATGCAAGTGTCACTGCCTAAACTGGTGGTATAGTTTAAGCAGCTTTTTTAGCCAATTCGAGCAGAGCATCGAGCAATGCCTTAAGCTTAGTCATGTCTTTGCATGTCATATAATTGATTGAACCAATATATTTTGCTACTACATCCTGACCAAACTTATCCTTTTCTTCTTTGCTCATGTCTTTAGTGACCAATGCAATACCCTTTTGGATTCTATCTGTAATTACCTTGTAGTCTTCAGGAGATGGCTCTGCTTCCATAGAAGTATATTTAGTCCTATCAGCCTGATAATAAATATCATGACTGAAACCAAGAGCCTTACACGCTATGGAAAGAGCATCGGTATAAGCCATCTTCATAGCCTCGTCAGAAGACTGAGGACCAGACTTTCTCTGTGCTACAAACGTGTTTCCGCCTACACCATAGATTGGATGACTTTCCAAATCTGTTTCCGGATCTACTACAACAAGCTCAAGTTCACAAAATACCGCAACTTCGTTAGTCTGTTCAGAAGTAACGAAATTATATTTGACGTTTTGTGTCCACCATCCAAAGCCGCATGGTCCAAACACTTCGGTAAGTTTCTTAATGCGCCACATTGGATTAATATCCGTACCACTAAACCTACCATTGTTAAAGGACTTCTGAGCTTCTTTAGGAGTGTCCTGAACTTTACCATAGAATCTCATATTTTGATGTATGAGATCAACGTCTTTTTCTTCTGTATTTTCTTCAACAACTTTTTTTGCAGGCATTTTATTTTATCCTCTCTTTATTGATGTATTTGTGGTTTTTTGAAAGATCTTTCTTCTAAATCTATTTCTTTTGCAAGTATCTCATTGATGTTCTTCTTTTTGTTTTTTTGTTCAATGAGTTTTTTATATCCACGTTGTTTTAGCGGCAAAGCAAGAAGATTAAGATCAGGTATTTTACGAACATAATAAACAGAACCTATTGGATCTCCATATTTATTTGTCTCAAACCAACATAATGCTCCGCTTGGATAATAATGTTTTCCTTTAAAACTGTCTTGAGTTCTATAGTCCGATAAATAGTCAAGCATGTCTTCATGCCCATGTATTGATGTTACAAGAATTTTTCTAAGGTCTTGTTGTTTTCTTTTTCCAAACTGTTTTAATACGCGCCATCCTGATCTTTTCGTAGATGTTGTATTTGCTTTACACAAAACGTATGAAGGCCAGAACTCACCGCTTTTTATATCTCTGTCGAGAACAATTGCAAGCGAGTAGAACGTTTTGTCATCAACTCTTTCTGCAGTTCTCTTCTCTGCCGTTGTCTTATTCTTTTTTGATTATGTTTATATTTGTCCTGGCATTCTTCACATCTACATTGTTTGGAATTTGTTCTTTCGCAAATTGTATGACAATCAATACATTCAAAAAAACCTTGAGTATTCTTAACACAGTTATGAACTTTTACCCAACTTGGAACTCTCATCCCACATACAGGACAGATATCACAGCTTATTAAATTCCATTTTATATTATCCAGCGCTATCTCACCGAACACTCTCCAGAACATTTGTTTATGCGCAGACTTATTCATTCCGTCACCAGCGAATAAATACTTTGCCACATGAGGATAAGCTTCTTCCAAAGATCCACATTTTTCTACAAGACGGTCGATTATGTCTTCTGCCACTAAAGCATAACCATTTATCAATTGTTTTTCATTCGCATATGAATTCTCTTGCGATTCTATGACTGATGCAAGATTTGCATTATCCATTTCGCAAAATAGTTCAGGAATTTCCATATATGAATTTGCACATGGCTCCTTTAATAACATTTGCCAGTTAAAAGGAGGAATGCCAGCGTAATTCATATTAATATTCCCTATATCGTCGAACGATCTGCATATGCGATTCATTGTAGAATTGTTTGGTTCGGCATATTTCTTTTGTTTGTTATCTTTTTCAGAACGCTGATTTTTTGAGAACTTAAACCAGAATGGCATACGTCCGTTTTTACCTCCAGTTGCCTTTCCTATTTGTTTGGCAACAGACGGGTATGAAGTATATTCATGGACAACGCCAGTTTTAGCACCATCAATTCTTAGATTGTTCAAATATGTTAACAGGGCAGCCGCTACTCTATCTGGATTATCTTTATTCCATAAACGAGTAAGCATATTTGAAATTTCTCCTATATTAGAATATTCATGGGCTCGTTTAAGTCCTTCATATAAAGATTCTTTTGTGATAGGCTCGGCTTTAGCTTTTTCAGCATCATAAAACAAAGGAACAATATCAAATTCTTTTATATTTCTTTCTGCGACTTCAACAAACAATGGATCTACAACAACATTTAACTGGTCGCCATCGACATCAAATTGTAGAATACGTGATATCATCGAATGTATACTTGTGTGTACCGCATTCGTATAAAACCATTCATAAACATTCGGATCGTGGCTTATCTTTTGTATTGCATGTTCCAGATATAAATGAGGAGATCGAAGAACGTCGGCTTTATCATGAAGCCTGAAAACCTTACACGCAATTTCGTCTTTTGCTAACAACCCTTTTGGCTGCTCTTCTCCAAGAAACCAATGCTGACAACATGCATAAAAGTCAGGTAAAACAAACAAACGTTTGTTGCTGCATTTTAACCTTCCGGATTTAGCATCTAAAAGCATTCGTCTTCTTATGTTCTTTAAGCTTTCTCTGCTGTACGCTTCTCTCAATAATTCTGGATAATACGCTAAAGCTGCTTTGTAAGGTTGTTCAGATTCTGTATCTGCTTTTAGTGTTTTCAACATAGCGTCTTCATCTTTACACAAACTGTTTATGCGATCATGTTCTTTTTGTGTAAATTGTTTTATCTCTTCATCCGTCATTAATTGGCATGTTTGCAACATTTGATAATTGATTGTTGTGTCTTTAATATAATCTTCTTCATAGTTTGTTCTGCAGAATCTGCAGTCATTTTCTTTATAGAATTTCTTATATTCATCCCATGATTTATAAAGCTTCCAAAGTTTAAACATCGACGTAGTAAGAATTATATTAATTCTTTCTTTTACTAAATCATGTTCAACTCCCCAGGCATCTTTTATGATCGGCTTAACTTTATTTACGGTACAAAACATTATAAAATCAAAGCTTCCAAGCAACCCTTTAATCCAATCGCCACGTACCATAAAATTAGATTTTGATACTTCTGGCAACATCATTCCGCAGCCGTCTGTATGGTCAATAGTTACAGTTCTCATACCTATTTCATATGAGTAATCTGGTTTAATATACATCATACGGTCTGTAACAGGCGCTTCAAACTCTGGTATTACAATACAACGATCAATATCAAAATCTTTCCACTCTTCTGTTGCAGAAGCAGACAATGCAAGATAAGCAAGATACTTGTTTTGATTTAACGAGCCTCTTTCGTTAATCAAGTCCCAACTCATACCGCATTCCAAGCGTTTATGGACTTTTTCCCATGCATCGTCTGAAATAAGAACAAGTTTGTCTCGTCTCAATTGTCCAGCAGAAGCCGTAAAAAATCTATAATGCCTATTTTCAACCCCATTCTGGGTTAATATAGGCATTATTATTCCATTCATTACGAGCTGTCGAAGCACTTCAAGGTTTTTCCATTTAACTACAACCAAATCCAAAGTGCAATCTAAATTCTCCAATCCCATTGCTCTTGATAATTCACAACAGAACTCAGCTATTTTTTTGTTAGTCTTTAAGCTTTTGTATGTGATTCCTTCAGGGAAAGGGTAGTCCGCATCCTTTGGATAATAAATAACTGACTGAAGTCTTACGACTCGAGGCGTTTCACCGTGTTTTAATATTAAATCTTCTAGTTTCTTTTTTATAACTTGTTTTTCTTCAAGAATATCATTTCTTTTTTCATCATCTTCGTCAAGTTTATCTAGTTCGTTTTTTAATTCAATAATCTGCATATACAGATCGTGTTCTTCTTCTGTAAATAAATCATAACTAGATAACGAAACCAATCTGATTTGTTCCTGTAAATAGGTTTTAACAGACAAAACGCTCCTCCCTTTCATTTATTTTGTTGTATGTAGAAATTCCACAAAATGGAAATTACTTTCTTTTCCTTTATACCAATTTTCGAAAGGCTTCAAAGTTAGGTACCGAAATAAAAAATGACTATGCGTTATGGGCGTTTCGCATAGCCAGACCATCCTTCCATACCCTATGGTCAACGCCTTTTAGAGCTGCCTACCCTAATGCGTAGCGAGAAACATGCACTACTACGGGTTCATGCTTGAGCTGGCGAAAGTAGCAGTGTCCTATTGGTCGGTTGTTTCTTAAGAAAGGAGGTGCTGTACACACTTTTAACGTCTGACACTATACAGACGGAATGACCAATAAGTGTTCTGCCGCTCGAAAATGTCGAAAAAAAAGGGACTGTAGCACGCGAATGTACAGCCCCAAACAACACGAGAACTTGCTTTTGAAGGGAGTCGATGGTTGCCTATAGAGCATACTGAAGCAAGAGAGTTGTTGTAGCGTTTCCCCCGGACGAGTCTGTTATTTTCGTATCCAGAAAACTCTTTTTATTAAATTTGCAGCGCAGAGTGGCGAGCTCTGCATTAATGCTTACGCGCAACTGTTGGCGGCAAGGGCAGGATTCGAACCTGCGGAGCGAATGCTCATCTGTTTTCAAGACAGCTACCATAGTCCACTCGGTCACCTCACCATATATTGAGCCGTATAGATTATCACTGTAATCTTTAATACGGCTCAGCTTATTTGGTGCACGACTCCAAATAAGCATAAAGGAAACACACAGGGAGAGCTTTCCTTCCTTTCTTATGTTTCCTTTATATCTTTGAGATTAAAAAAAGGAGCGAGTAAAATCCCGCTCCGTGTAATGAAAACTAAACTATGTAATAGTTAAAATGTATATATTTAATTAAAGTTAATCCTGAAGGCTCACCTTTAGGTGTGCCTTCAGGAGGAAATTTAATTAAATATATACATGAGACTTATTTATTGTGATTCATCCAATAACATTAAATGAGCTTTTCAGCATTTCTTTTCATTACCCATTATAATATCTCTTGAACATATCTTTTACATTTACATTCCACTTTTTATTTTGTTGCGTTATTATTTTGTTGAAATAATCTGGCTCTACCATTGTATAATATGATAGTTGCCCTCTTAGCGTCATTACGTCATCAATGCTCCATGGCTTATTATGTAGTGTATCAAGTATAAACGAGCATAAAGCCGCCTTAAAATAGTTTTTTTTCTTCGCGGATACAGTAATTGCATTATCTTTATTCAAAATAAGTCCAAGCATCCAATTAGCTGATCGTCCAGCCTTTTTACCAAAATGAGTCTTTTCGTTTTTAATGATAAACGGAGCGTTAAACTCTTTTAGTGTTTGTTCGATAAGTTTTACAGTATCTTTCCAAGGAAAGCACTCTTCACCAGACACATATATATCATCGGCATAACGTGTGTATACTAATTTGCGTTCTGTAAGCTTATTAAATAATATATGATCAATGGGTATCATCATGGCGTTTGTTATGAAAGGTGATGCACATGTTCCTTGAGGAAGCCCGCCATTTTTAAAGGCTAGCGACAATGCTTTTCGTAATTCCGCTTCTCCTTCTTTTATTTTACATATTTCCGAAAGTGGAAAGATCATCGAAAACATATTCATAACGAAATCAAGCGTTGTAGAAGGAAAGAACCCGCTGAAATCAGTTTTAAGAAACCAATTACTGTCTGCTTTTTGATGTTTTGCTACACAGTCTACTATGCTACGTTTCTTAATGTATGCAAATGCGGATGTATGGTAAAGAACTCCGCAATCTTCGCTTAAGAAATTAACTAGTTTTCTCAATGCGTTTTGTAAATTATCATTTGGCGCATCAATTTGTCTAAATCCGCCAGATGATTTAGGTATTTTAAAACTATAATATAATTTGTTTCTATCTACTTTAAACAATTCTTCGTTTTCTTGATTAAATAGGCTAAGCCATTTAATCATTTCATTGACATTGATTTTGTCTAATATTGTTTTTTCTATTGATTCATATTTTCTTGTTATTGTACCAGAAGAATTTGAATTGTCTAAAGTAAAATCGTTCAGTGTCAACTTATCAGCGATAACATCTTCCCATGTTATTTGTCTTGGTTTTCTGTGCTGTAAAGTTGTTATATAAATCATTTCTTTTGTTCCTCGCGTAAACTAAATTTAATATTTCCAGTCTTTCCAGGAGGCCCGGCACCGGTCCGCTCGCGTTATCTTTCTGGTCATCGTTTATCTTGGATCTGTTTTATTATCGCTCGAATTTTAATTTTCTTTTATTTATGTGTATTATTAGGTTATATTTGAGTTTCGTTATAACCAGCGACGGTTCTCCGCTCAGCTGCAGGGCTCTGGAGGCGTCGTCTATTCGTCGGGCAAAATTATTCAATTTATGACATAAATTGATCAACATTTGTGATGTTGAACTA